>Ga0256914_1001207_pt1 | contig 24221 bp, 13 predicted proteins | sample HulkmetaG_FD_191571 | JGI IMG/M metagenome (GOLD analysis project Ga0256914, IMG submission 191571) | Hydrothermal chimney microbial communities from Main Endeavour vent field at the Juan de Fuca Ridge, Pacific Ocean - Hulk | ecosystem: Environmental > Aquatic > Marine > Hydrothermal vents ... | reverse complement strand
CTTAAGCTCAGGGAATGTGTACTTTACAAGCTCCTCCCTCTCATCCTGCATGTCCCTAAAGGTGGAAGAGATAAAGACCCTTACCTCCCTCTGCCCTGCCACCATGTTGACAAACCCTCCTTCTTGTCCTGGATTATGCACCTTTCATCTCTTCATGCTCTCATACGTCACGTAAACCAGTCAAGCCTTGTACTTAATATTTTTATATTGGCATCCTGCTGACCAGGAAAAGCCCGAGAAAATACCCGCCCCTACTTCTTTCACCTTTGAGCTTTCGGCTTTCACTGTGCCATGTACCTTCTACTTAGTTCTTTCCCTGGCCCTGCTTAAAGGCATAGGAGCCGTCTTTGCGGACGGTCACATAGGGCAGGGTGTGGGTCTTTTCAAAAATATCATAACCCTCTTTGAGATTTGACCAAAATCGCCAAAGTGCTTCCTTGCGAGCCAACTTTTGCCGAAGGTGTTCCCTGATCGTCTGTGGTACAAACATGGCAAGGGAAGGATACTGCTCGATTAGATGGACCACATACCTCAATATCCGGTCATTAGTGGTAATTATTTCTTCCAGGTTTTGCTCGGTGAGTTTCATAGGGAAGATGAATACTGGAATACGTTTTTGTCCGTTGTTTCTTGCTTCAACTGCAAGTACATAAATCTCCATGATCAAATCATTGGTCATGGGTATACATCCAACAGTGCTGCATCCCCCATGAATGAAGATGTTGCCTCCCAGATGTCCTTTTACACCAAGAATGGCGTCGGATTTATTGGGATAATTGAGGCCTAGCGATAAGTAGTAATTACTGGTCGGGTTGAATCGATTGATGAAATAGAAGCCTTCTGGCATTTGAAAGTCGCCTTCCCGGCGCTTAGGCCCTAATCGACCAGGCACTCTGCAAATGGGATATTCCTTGAGCAGGATATACTTTGAATTATGGCCCGAGGCTATCCACACCTGAAATATTTTCTCCTTTTTGAATATTCGAAAAAAGAGACGCTTTGGAGGATAATCAAGTCCCTTGGACTGAAAAAGTTGTTGAAGATAGCACTCCTTTTCCTGATAAGCCTTGCGAACCTTGACATAACGAAGTTGTTGTTGCTTGAATGATGGGCCTGCAGCCTCTACAAGGGCTACAGACCATGACCACAAAATCAATATACCCACAGCTAACCAAAAATTGACTATTTTCACTTTCATACCAAATATGTCTGTTCCTCTTTTTTCCTTTTATACTTAAAGGTGTCCATAAACCCATTTCTCGCGATGGATCAAGTTTGTGGGAGCAGATAGTGCCTAATCTGGGATTCAGAATGGCATAGGGGATTGAACAAAAAAACAAAAAGAGATAACTCCCTTAACAGACAAGCTTTAGCTGTATTATAATTTATCTTTAATTACAAAACATCCCAGGAAGTTCCCTGGCCTAATGAAGGAGGGAAGGTATCATGGCCCATGATGTCTTCATAAGTTATTCTATGGAAGATAGGGAAATTGCGGATCAGGCCTGTATGGTATTGGAAAGAAACGGGATTCGATGTTGGATGGCACCACGTGATATACTGCCTGGCATGTTCTACGCCGAAGCAATTATTGACGCCATTTCCACGGCCCGCATTCTTGTCTTGATCTTCACCTCAAATGCCAACAACTCAGGACATGTTATGCGAGAACTGGAACGAGCAGTGAGTAACGGGCTTACTATCCTTCCATTTCGGATCGAGGAAGTCGAACCATCCCCAAGGGTGGAATATTATGTAGCTGCCAGTCAATGGCTAGACGCCTATACCCCACCAATGGAACAACATCTCATTTCTCTGACCAATACCCTGCAAAAGCTTTTGGAACAAGAGGAAATAAAACAGTCTGCCCCATCTAGGACACATCCTGTAGTAAAATGTCCTCAAGATAAAAACAAAAGTACGCTCACCTGGCGAAGGATCCATTCTGATCTGTCTTCTCTGTGGCTTCATATTTTTCACAGTACCAGTAGTACATTCAGGTTTGGTATTGTTGACGACAGACAAAGGGTTCTGGTTTCAGGTGAGGCAGTTCGGCTTTCTAAAGATTTATCCAGGATCATTCACAACGCACTTGCCAAACTCGACCAGATAAAAAACAAAAAGGAGCGCTGGGCTGCCTATGCACGGCTCGGCAACCTTATGTACAGATCAGTCTTACCATGTCAGATCCAGGATATCATTGATCACCATGAAGGTGGAATTATCCTTGTGACAGAGGATCTGACATTACCATGGGAGCTTTTACATGATCATACTGGGTTCTTGTGTGTAAAAAGACCGTTTTCACGTATGCCAGAGTCCTTCCGATGGGCTGACGTGTTATTCCCAGAGGGTACCTTGCCTGCTTCAAGAATGGACAAAGTACTTGTTATTGCGGATCCTGTGGGTGATTTGCCTGAGACAAGGGACGAGGCAAGCAAGTTGAATGCGCTGTTTGAAGAATACGGAATTTCATGTGATATCCTTGTAGGTCCATCTCAATGTAGTTATTTGAATATAAAGGAAAAATTAAATAAAGGAAATTATGCTATTATCCATTTTTCTGGGCACATGCTTTATCTGTCAGGCAGGCAAACCAGTGCTATTGTACTAGCCAATGAGCAGTTGTTTCCTGCAGAAGAGATCTGTACGGCATTTCGCGGAAGTCCTTTGGTGTTCCTAAATGCCCATCATGGATCAGCCGGGGTTGCCGAATGGTGTGAGGGACCATGGGAGTACGCCCCAAGAAACATCCGGGCAATGGCGCAGACATTCGTTTATGGCGGTAATGCTGGACGTTCAAAGGCCATTATTGGCACTATGTGGACCTCAGATTTTACATCAATAATAAGTGGATTTTCTACAAATTTCTATAAACACCTCCTTGCAGGGAAGACAGTAGGCGAGGCAATGGCAAGTGGACGCTTGGAAGTGATAAAGGACCATGAAGACGTGGCAACAGGACTCAGTTTTGCACTTTTCGGTAACCCTCATATCAGTTTACATATCAAGCACCTGACTAATCGTGGAAAGATAAAGATGCAAAAGGCCAGGGTCTCTGATGAGACAAGATCAGAATGGGTTTGGTGTGAGACGCACAAAGAGAGTGACAATGACTTATTATCGGAGGGTCCGCCTTGGAGCGATGAGGTCCGGGTAGCACTTTTGGGCGCTATTGGTTCGATGCATGCCATGAACTGGCCTTTTCTCAGTTCTGTGCATCTTTTGCTAGGTTTGACCTATCTACCAACTGGCTTTCTTTCTAAGGCATTGTCTGACAAGGGATTGGATCCAAATGAGGCACGGCGTGCAGTAAGAGGAATGCTAAAGAAGGACAGAAGCCGCCCTGAGGCAACCAATATCGAGATAAGCAGGAACTTTCTTTCCCTTTTAAAATTGGCACGGAAACTGGCGGTTGAATGTGGAGCAGAGGTGGTGGAAGAAAGGCATCTAGTGGCTAGAATCCTGGAGGAGCCCAGAAGTGGGGCACACCTAATTTTATCAATGCTTGAGATCGATCTTGATAAGCTCAAGGATTCACTAGGCCTAAAGTGTTCTAACATTCAGGTACCACAGCAACCTCCCTTTTCTCAAAAAGCCAGTGTAATGGAAGGAAGTGAGCTGTTTGAAAAAGGCGGAATGCTTAACACCGAGTTGTTCGATGATAGTTGCTGGAAAGCACTTAAAAAGGCAGTTGAAATAGCTACGATAATGAACTGGGATGATATAAGAACCCCTCATGTGTTTCTTGGTATACTTAACCGGAATGGAAGTATTTTGGAAAAACGTATCAGCAGACTGAACCTTGGATTTCGGCTTTCGGATCTGTTCTTTAAACTGTTTCAAAAACCACATAAAGAGGTTCGGAAGAGGTTACTGTTACGATATAATCATATCTCAAGGAATACGTTAAAACTTCTATGGCAAGCACATCGTCTGGCTAAGGCTTCAGGTCGTTCACTTATAAGCGAAGATGACTTGCTTAAGGCGATATTATTGGATGAACAAAACATCGTTACACAAATATTAAAGAAAAACCGGATTGATATTTCTTACCTGCTAGACCTAACACTACATTAAACAGAAACATTATCTCTTTTGCCTTCCCTTTTTTCTGTCCTGGCCAAAGCCCTATGACAGTGGTCAAGGTCCTATCAAAAGGTCTGCTTGAATATGGCTTGATAAGGATTGGAAATCTTCAAGCGAGAAAATGTAATTAGAAAGCCTATAAAAAATAGGGATTGAATAATGGTAACCGGTTCATGCTGTCGTAAGGTGCAGCTTGCTGTTAGAGTTTTCGAGTTAGCACTGTGCTTATTAGGTCTGCCTTGATAAAGGGATCTAGACTGCTAGACTAGTATTGGGTATATAGATTGGTAGAAAGGATGGGGAACTATGCCTGATCAGGTTTCAGAAAGTAGGTATCCAAAATCTTTTGTCCCATGCCCCCCAAAAGTTACAGCAATAACCCTACCTTTTTGGTTGTTATCCCAAACTGGAAGGGCACGCATTAAATTGTGGCGTGCATACTGCGATCCGAAGGATCAGCATCGCAGAAATTCCGTTATAATGGCCTTAAATGAACTTCTTTCTCAAGAGGTACCATCTAATCAGGCAAGATCCATAATTGTGCGTGAAATCTTGCTGTTCTTGGTATGGTCAGCGATTTTGAACGGGGATTTTGATGAGGCTAGCCACTGGTTAGAAGAGCTTGATAACAAATATCCTGAATTGTCAGAGCGGATGGATTTGCGATGGGATCTTATGTATCGGATGAGAGAAAAGCAGCTGTTCTCAGTATATACCCAACAGGCCAAGGCATTTCTTGCAGATCCTTTAGTAAACTATGATGAATTTGCTGAAGCAGTACTTGAGACGATTGCATTTTGTTATGAAAAGGTTTCTCGCAATGCATGCCTTGATATCCTTTCTACAGCAAATGAGACTATAAAGCAGACAAGTCAGTATCAGGCTGCTTTTGAGATGTGCAGATGCCCAGATAGCTTTCAGACAAAGGAAGAGGCCCAAAAGTGGTGCAAGGCCATTTGCCCTGATTACCTGGAATTTTCTCTTGTTATGAAGGCTGATGCAATACTGGTCGCTGCTCGTGAGGCTGAGTGGTTTAACAATCAGAAGGACATGGAAAGATATGCTAGTGAGGCCCTAAAGCTAGCTCCTGGCTATCAATCGGCTTGCTATTGGCTTGCTCGTGCAAAACTTTACTCGCAACAAAGTGATCCTTCGGATGTGGTAGATCTGAAGAATGTCCCAGATTCCCCTGAATGGTTCAGGCTTGTTTGTCAAATAACATTGCATAAAGAACCCACGTTCGAACATGCTGAGGCCGTGTTACCCATGTTGGAAGGGCAGTATGGCCATATGGATTCCATGGAAAAGGCACTCACAATAGCCTTACTTGAAAGGGCCTTAACCTCAGATTCCAGTTGGCCACAAGAGCGAATTTCAGAATGTGCCAGGCTATGCCACCTTACGGAAAAGGCTGCAAGGCAGCAGTTTCCATGGACGCAAGTAAGCATTGCACTTTGGGAGATCCTGGTTGAGCATAAATATGTTGCTGCATTCAAGCGTCTGGAAAAAGAAGATGTCCTTAAGACACCTGTTGCTTTGAGGCTTGCCCGGGTGGCTCGTATTCTTGGTGGAATGCCAAAGCGCGTCCACTGCAAGACCTCTGATCCATTGGCCACAATAGAAAGAGCGATGTACCATGTATTCGCTGATGACGATGCTGATGCCTTTACTCTTATAGAGAGGCTTGCGCAGGCTCGAAAAGATTCTCTGTGTGTAGAGTTCCCTCTACTGGGCGCTGCAGTAGATGTCTTGAGGTCTACCTTGGTAGTGCTGTTTGGTGGTAAAGGTGAGGAGATGACCAAGTGCAATTTACCTAATCATGCTTCGCCTTGGATGTTCTGGCTTTGCACACGAGCAGCCCTTATGCAAGAATGTGGCTTCAGCCCGGATACCCATTTAGCGTATCTTGCTAACACTCATCCGGCATGTGCATGGGTAGTTGAGAGGTGGTGGACACTGTACGGTCTTGCCGGGGTTAAGATTCCAGATGTAGTTGCTGCTTGTAAAGATAAACTCAACAAGGCCCGCCTAGACATTAACATTAAAGAGAAATGGGAATTGGGTGAACTGTGTGAGAAACTACTTATTGATGAGCTTGAGATTGAAAGGGCATATATAAATGGTCGGCGTCAACTTGGGGGTTCACTCGGTTTGGCTCAGGACGCTGCGAGGACCTTTGGTGCTTTATTGAAAAGGATCAATAGGATGCCTCCGGTTAGCTCCTGTTGGTGGTTACCAGTAATTACTTACTGGTACGGTGTTTCTCTGGCACGAGTTGATCCGCAGAGCGCTCAAACAGCCCTTCAGAGTCTGGAGTCTGGTCCCAAGGCACTTGAGGCAAAGGCGCAGCTTGCACTTCTTGCAATCAGGCGAAACGACCTTGACACCGCAGAAGACTACTTAACTGATCTACCTGTTGTTTTCCCTGCTGCTCTTTATACCCAGGCCCTACTACAGGCTAGGCGCGGCAACATTGATAAAGCATATGAGATGCTTTCATCCTATGATGTCAGGTTTGGTTCAGTAGACTCGCCATATAGTGCTGCCTCAAAGCGTTTGATGGCAGGACTTATGGAGAGGCAAGGCAATATAAATGAAGCTGAGAGATTGTATAGAGATACACTTGCAACATATCCTGGTGACATAGCTGCTTCAGCATGTCTGGGGAGAATACTTCTACGAAAGTTATATGTCCAAGCGATAGAAGATATTCAGAATAGAAATGATGAAGTGGAAGCGCTCATAAAGGTTGCCAGCGTAAATCCTTTAAATTGTATTAAATGGAGCCACACACATGGGATACTGTATTCGTTGTTGGTATGTCCAGAGGAACAACTATCAGCGAGATACTCTGAGATACTTAGTACTTACAAGACACCCGAGCAAGCATTGCCCTTCTTGCAGGTCATTACCCGAAGGTTGCTTGGGGCAAGGAGGGCTGACGAAGCCCGTGAGGTATTAGAGATATTAAAAGATGAAGGATCCTTTGCAAAGAATTGTTCATGGTATTGGCGAACAAGACAGATTCTTGGGGCTTGGCACCTTCTTAGAAGGGTATGGTCGCCTTACAAGTTACCCGAGCAAAGCGTCATTGATGCAGAAGTACGAAATATACAGGCAAAGCATATGGATAATAAGACGGCCTTTGACATCTGGTCTGCTGTAGAGTCGAAGTTACGTAGAGAGGCACTGGCGGTCTGCATTTCACAAGAGGTTTTCCAGGAGATTCCTGATTACATCAAACAGATAGATAGCTCACTTTCAGATGACAGTGATGAGATAATGTGGCGCTGGCGCTTTTTGTTGCAACAGGCATTGGTGCTTAGTGATTCACTTGAGCCAGTATTTGAGGCTGATCTTTGGCAGAAACTAGAGCCTTGGCCTGGAGCTTACTTGCCTGGGCTTTGGGCATCCAATCCAGAGGAACAAACAAGGGCTGCCCAGATGTTGGCTTCATTTATTGAGTCAGAGCAGTTGGCATGGAATCGAGAGCAGAGAGTGCTTTTGCAGGCCCTGATTGCTAAAGCTACAGGCGACGAGGATGTCTACCTGGAAAATTACCAGCTATTGGAACCCGTGATAGAGGATCTGCCTGTGGAAGCATCTAGTCTATGGCTTGAGGCCGCTAGCATATGGTTCCGCCAGAAAGACTGGAAGCAATTATTAGAGGGCAAGTTACCAGAATGCATAGTTGATCTATCTAACCCGCAAGTCCGACTATTGATAGGGCTGGCATATGCACAGGCGGCTGCTGATGATGGCCTTAAAGACGCACGTAGGGCAATGCAGAGAGTGCGTCAGGCCAGAAGTACACTTGAACAATTAATAGATATAAATCTTAAGGAATAAGGGGAAGAGATGTTACTCGACAAGACAGGTCTCAATATAAACACCTTTGAACCCGTACTTGCTGAGGTACTTGGGAGTGAGAAAAACGAGGAAGGGCACAAGGTCTTGAGCGAGGCAATTGTTCATGGACGTGCCCAGGTGCAGTTACGGGATTGGCTCTATTGCCTGGTTAAGACCCCTGGCACATTAGTCCGTCGACATTTGATCGATCTAAAGGGAAAACAGCCTGAGGCATTCGTGGATGGTATTGAGAGTGGTATAGATACCCATGGAGAGCTCATGGGATTACCACCTGATAGGCTCACAGCCGAAACAGTGGCCCCAGCCGTTTTAACAATGCTGGATGCTGCAGAGCGCCTGGCAAAAGAAAACGGCAGAACCAAGATAAATGAAGCGGTGTTGATTGCGGCTATACTAAAAGCTGCAGATGAAAAACTCAAGTATCTGCTGACTTCATGGGCTACTGAAGCAGGAATGAAGGCATTTATTACCCATGTCTATTCCCAGATTAAGCCACTAGGTAAAGTTGATGTCTTTGATAATGATGGCAAGCTCAATATAAGACTCTTTACATTAAGTGGGCGCACTTTCTGTCAACGTTTAAGGGAGGATGCACAGAGTCTTGGCGTCAAAAGGCTTACCACAAGGCATATACTCTACACTTTATTGGGTAATGAGACAGGCCTTCTTACCACTGCACTGGCAGTATCTGGGTTCGAGGTGAAAAAGGAACTTCATTCTTCACTGTCCCGTCAATTGGCTAGCCCCGGTAGAAAGCGTAACGATGACTTTGAGATATCTAGAGATACCGTTTTTGATGCAGTAGTGCAGGTATTCTCAGAGGCTTTCAAGCTGGCACATACCAGTGGAAGATCAAAGATTGCCGAGTTTGACATAAGCCACGCCTTTGTGAGTAAGCAATCATCAGAGCTAACACGGTTGACTACAGGAGGGAAGCAGATCGATCTGGCAGCGCTACGTATCTATATAGATTCTGCAGACTATGAAGAAGAAGAGGAACAACCACTTTACAGATTCAGCATTCAGGAGATTGAACAGAACATCAAGCAGCGTATCCGTGGCCAGAATAGAGCTATTGATAAAGTGATACCCTGGATTAAACGGTTCAGATTCGGGATTCCCCGTGATGAGCGTCCTGCAGCAGTATTTTTGTTTCTTGGCCCCACAGGTTCTGGAAAGACACAACTGGCCAAAGAGCTTGCCCGTTATGTCTTTGGGGATGAAGATATGATGATTTATTTGGAGATGGGACAGTACAAGACAAAGGAATCTATGAACATGTTCATCGGTGCCCCTCCAGGTTATGTGGGATATGGTGAGGGGAAGCTCACCAACGGTCTTAGAGACAAACCAGAATGCGTAGTGCTTTTTGATGAGATTGAGAAGGCAGATACACAGGTATTCGATACAGTTTTGCGCTTTGCGGATGAGGGTATCATCTCAGACCCTGCAGGACCTGTCAGAAACGGTCGAAAGTGTATCATTGTTATGACCACCAATGCCGGGCAAGGGTGGCTACGAGATCATCTCAAGAAAAATCCAAGCGCGGCAGAAAATCCTGAGGCACTTTCTGATCAACTCTTCGAAGAGGCAATGAAGGAGCTTCAAGAAAAGGGATTTCGACCAGAATTTCTTGGCCGTGTTGATGAGAGAATCGTATTTTTGCCGTTTACCGAGAAAGTTTGTCGCAAGATCGTTGACGACGTACTCGAAAAAGAACTTGAAAAATTCAAAAAATTCAAAGGAGTTAGTATTAAAGTTGAAGAGGAAGCCCGCAAAATACTGGCAAGTGAGGTACTTAAACGGAGCTACGATGAGGGTGCACGCGGGGCACCGCGAGTAGTTAATGAATTTATAGTTACACCGGTTATTGATCTACTTATGGAGGCGGAAGATGAGGCATCAATGCCCACTCATCTGATTGCTTCTAAACTTGGCTTAAGCAAGATAAAATTGGAGATTTTACGATGAGTGTAGGCATCCAGAAAAAACAGGGGTGGCTATCCCCTGGTACAATCTTGGATAACCGCTTTGAGATTGTAGAACACCTCGGCTCTGGTGGGTTTGGATCAGTGTATCGCGCAAAGCAGGTGGTCTTTGGACATAAGCTGCGTGAGGTAGCGCTTAAACTCTTTAAGTCAGAAACAGTATCGCAGGACAACTTCATTGATATTTTCAATGATGTCATCATTCTCATTGGATTGCAAGAAGAGAAGCCGTCGTTCGAGGTGACTAGGCATCTAATCAAGATTTACGATATTGGAGTCATCCAGTCCTCACCACCGCAGGCCTATATGTGCATGCAGCTTGTGCCAGGACGTAAAACTCTGGGGAGTGCCATAAGGCGGTTCAAATATGCTGGCGGTATGCCTGTTGGGACGTCGCTGATGTTCCTGCGGCAGATACTTGTTCCTCTGGCCTGGATGCATACACTCGAAAATCCAGTAGTGCATGGTGACCTTAAACCTGAGAATATACTTTTAAAAGATGAATCCGAGCTTGTACTGACGGATTTTGGAATGGCTGTGAGGTTACCACTTGGCGCTCTTGGCGGTACAATTCAGTACCAGGCACCTGAGAGCCTGGCAAACGTTCCATCCAAAACCGAGAGCGACATCTATGCAGTAGGTATCATGTGGTATGAAATGCTTACTGGGCACCATCCTTTTGAGGATGTTGGTCTTGAGGCATTCGCCTCAAATTATCAAGAGGCGTATGTGCAGGCCCACCTACAGGCTCGGAAAAGGGAGATCAGGCCTGCTTGCGGAGATACCAGGCAAGATGAGAACCGGATTCCACCAGCCTCAGAGTTTAACCATGAGTTAAAGGCACATCCACAGTTAGAAGCCATATTGAACCGTTGTTTGAGCTACTGGGCATCAAAACGCTATCCGAACGCCAGGTTGCTACTTAATGATATTGATAAATATATCGAGAGTGGCTGCATCCAGGACATTGATATTGTGATTAGCGCCCAGAACCATAAAGGAGATATACCCTCCCAGTCTATTGATAGGGAGAAGACCCTTTCCATGCTTGTTCAGGACGCAAAATGTTTGCTCGCAAGTGGTCAGTTTGAACAGGCCTGTAAGATTACAGAGAATGCATTGCGAAAAGATTCAAAGTTTGTACCAGCCCTACTTATAAAGGCCCAGGCACTTGCTGCTATGGGGCAGATAGAGAACGCAAAAAAGGTTTGTAACCAGGCCAGGAAACTTGATCCTGATGAACCGGATGTCTTTGGGGCATTGGCAGAGGTTTACAAATCAGCAGGAAAGATTGGTATGTATCAAAGCCTACGGCAGCAGGAAAGATCCCTGCGCGAAAAGAAGAAGAGAATAGGTTACAGGAGGTACTAAGGGGCCAGCGATGAATCAGCCAACTTCAGAATATTCAGCCTTAGCTCAGAAGCTCGATGAGCTTTTGCAGGCGTTGTCTGGCGAGCTTGACGCCTCTATGAATCCGCACCGTATAGCTCTTCGGCAGCTTGGCATTAACAGGGATGGCTGGACATTGGAGCCATATAACGATGAGGCGTTTAAAATCTGGTCAAAATTATTGCAACGCAATGGAGACGAAGACATTGAGACTTTACACCACATGGCGATCATGCACCATGCTCGTGCAATTGATCTAGAGGGCAGTAAAAATCCACAAAAGGCCGATGCGGATTGGAAGACAGCTATGGATTACTGGTATCGCCTGTGGAAATCAGACGCATTTTGGACTAGGATTGCAGAAACCGCCAGCAAAATGAACCCGAATGGTATCCATGAGCTTAAGAATAAGCTCAGAGAGAAGTTCCCAGAACTCCTATTGCGGATACACTATGACATAGCATTCCACGAGCAGACCATGAATTATCGAGCACGATATCACATCAGGATCGCCCTTGAATCACCTTTCAGTGATGAGTCAAAGGACAATGTACGGCGTGATGTCTATGAGCAGTTTGTAAGTGATCTACCTTCACGCATTTGGCGCAGTGACACATTGGATACCGAACTTATTGAGCAAGGGATTGAGCGTATCAAGAGATATTTAGAGCTGGACCCTGGATGCATTATAGCATTGGTTGATGCCATAGGGCTACAAAACCGACTGTTAATTGCCCAGTCTCATGAGCTGACGGCAGTTGAAAAGGACAGACAGGCCAAAAGGATCTCGTTGTTGCGTAGTATTAAAAGGGCTGGTGATTATTGGCGTAAGTATTTTGATCAACTAGTTGATGTTGCACATACCCTTGACGAGGACACACGTCATAAGTTGAGCCTGTGGTACCGGGTAAATGGCGAGGTGCTTTTTGCACTTGACAAGTATGAAGATGCGATCGTGTTTTATGAACAAGGCATCAAAGCAGGTATTGAAGACAACGATGAATGGCAGCAATGTCTTAAGAACTTGGGGGAAACACATGCATTTTTGGCTCGGGAGTATGTACTAAAAGGGGACTCGAGGGCAAGGGCTTACTGCGATAATGTCAGAAAGAGAAATAACCTGTCCATCAATGCCCATTTCTTGCTGGCCAATGCCTACAAGCTCTTACATGACTACGATACAGCAGAAGAAGTCTGCTATGCTGGCCTGTCTATTGAGTATAGCATTGACGAGTGGGACGCCATTAAGAACCTGAAAGACATGTTAGATTCGGTTCTTCATGAACGCAAGATTCATAAGTTATTTAAAGAGGCTAAGGAATACATGGAGACCGAGCATTTCTCCCAGGCACTACTATTATTAGATCAGGTTCTTGAGATTAGTCCTGAGGATGACGCAGCCTATTTTCTCAGATGTCAGTGTCATTTTGCACTAGATAACATTGATGAGGCCAAATCTGATTTAAAGAACTTTAAACGATACTGCACTGACCTCGAAGGTGTCCATGAGATAGTCGTGGATATAGAAAAGACAATTGAGGAAAAGGAGGCCCTTCTTAGGAAGTTTGGTCCAAGAGCGTTGGAGCTAAGGCTTCAGTCAACAATGGCATATAATAATAAGCAATATCAAAGAGCGAGTGATCTTTTGCGCCAGGCGATTGCAAGCTGTCTACCTCCAGGGCGCAAAGAGATAGAGAAGGAGTTGGCTATAGTTCTTTGTAACTGGGCTATAGGTGATGTGAATAGGGTCTTGGAAGATAAATTTGTATCGAATTCGACCAAGAAACGAATATGCAGGGAGGCTTTATTATTGCTTGAGGAGGCGAATCGGCTTGATCCAGATAACTCTTTTATTCTGGAGAATCTTAATCGTTTAAGAGACATTCTTTTAGTGTTAGATAAGCCTTAACATAAGGGGGATAAAAAGAGATGCCATTTAAATGGGAAAGCGGTAAGAATCCTTACCGGTACAATTATTTTGGAAGACTTGGTGTGGGTCCGAACGTACAGCCACGTGAAGTTATTGCAATAGCAAAGAAACGTTGTCAAAGTCTAGCTGCAGGAAGAATGCTCAAATACACTGATGAGCATCTGGACGAGCATGCAGTTCATGAAGCATCCAAGTATCTAAGAAAACCAATGTCCCTTGCTGAGGAGTTGTTGCTGGTCCATCCTCAAACCAGACATGATGAGAAGAGGCTAGAAAAACTCACTGAACAGGTTCGACAGCTTGCTGTCTTACCTGAAGATTCCAGGTCATTGCCATTATATCATCCACTGGCGATTTTCTGGTTCCTACCAGCACCAGGGATCGAGGCTGCCGAAATGCCAGGGTGGTACGATTTTGGTTTCGTTGAGCCAGGCGATCCAGAGGACCTAGAGCTGGACATCGTTTTTGATGCTTAGAATTTATGACTAGTTTCAGTTTTGAGGGCTGAAAAGGAGGGAGTAATGGATATTGGAATAGATCTCGGGACTACCTTTAGTGTTATTGCAGTAAAAGGGAAAATGCAGCTTACTGAAGGGTATCCTCCTCCGTTGTATTTACCCGAATGCGATGTAACAATTATCCCGACTCCAGAAGGTGATTATACATTCCCATCGGTGTTCTGGGTAGACCTTGATGATCCAGAGTTTCCTGTTATTGGAATTGAAGCTGTTCAGAAGGCGGAAGAGGGCTTAAGCCCGATAATGTTCTCTAAGCGCTCTATTGGGACTGATGAGGCATTAAAGATTAATGATCGCACCTTTACCGCTAAGGAGGTTGCAACCCATATTCTTCGTTATTTGAAGTCTTGTGCTGAAAAGGCGCTTGGGGAGCCTATCAATCGGGCAGTTGTAACACATCCGGCCTATTTTGATAGGAACCAAATCCAGGAGACCAAGGATGCAGCTATTGCTGCTGGATTTGATATGTCTTGTCCTGAACAGGTAATGATGGAGCCTGTAGCTGCGGCCTTAGCATATATGCAGGGTGATATCAGGGACCCTCTTCGGGTAATGACTTATGACCTTGGTGGTGGAACGTTTGATGTAACCATATTGGAACGTAGTCAGGGTGTCACTACAATGAAGGGATTTGATGGTGATCACCTTTTGGGTGGGTATAACTTCGACCGCGAGCTTGTTCAGTGGATCCTTGGCAGACTTAGTGAAGCTGGGCGTGTAATCCCCTATGATGAGAATAATCCTGAAGATAGAGGCAGGAGAGCAAGACTGCTTCAGTTGGCAGAGAGTATCAAGATCAAGTTGACTGAGCAGCGTAGCAGCAAGGTGTATGTTCCGATCAAGGCCCCGGATATCCTTATAGATAGCAATGGAAAGAAAGTCCAGATTCTAGATAGGATTAACCGGGAGGAATATGCCAAGCTTATTAAAGAACACCTTGACAGGACAATCGACTGCTGCTACAGGGCCCTGGCCAAGGCGAAGATGGATGCAAAGGACCTTGATGCAGTCCTTCTGGTAGGTGGATCGACCTATGGTCAGTGGGTAATTGAGGCTGTGCAAGATGCCTTTAGTGTTGAGGTTGAGCCTTATAACCCAGACCTTTGTGTAGCTGCTGGAGCAGCAATTCAGGCCGCAGAACTTCCACCTATTGGCCATGGATTAGGCATCAAAGTCATAATGGATCTTCAGCCTTGGTCTGAGCTTTCCTTCATTAATATCGCAGGTAAAGTAAAGGCTGATGACGGTAGTGATCTGGATGAATCGAACCGCGTTGGTTTAAAGGTCTTACTGACTACACCTGAGGGCGTTACCTTGGAGCCATGTCCGCTTGGCCAGGGAGGCACTTTTTTATTTGAAGATATTGAGCTTCGTAAGGGCAAAGTCAATAAGCTCACCATTCAGGTGGTGGACGATGAGGGAAGAGAGCGCTTTGTTGAGACATTTAGTGTGAAACATGTACAAGAGGATGACCAACGTGAATGTGTAATTGCTAGTAAGGATATTGAGCAGGTCTTGCCAAAGCCTCTTTATCTTGAGACCGCAGAGGGATTAAAACCGCTTGCCATGGAGGGTGATCCACTTCCTGCCAGGTGTGAGATGATAGGAAAACGGCTATGGAGCAATTCAAGCCTAAGGATAAATGTGTGGCAGGAGGACAAAAAAGTTGGGGAAATTGTGGTAAACGACATCCCTGAGGATGCTGGTGAAGGTTGTCCAGTGGTTGTAACTGTAGAGATTACTCGAAATAACGAGATGAGAGGGACGGCCAAGGTCCTTACTCGAACCGGCTCAGTGGCTGTTGAGTGTCCAGTGCACATCATTTTCCCGCCAATCAAGTTACCTACACTTTCTGTACTAAAGGCACAGTTTGAAGAACTTAAGGCACAGCGAGAACAGTTAGAAATCTTGAGTGATGATCCTGAATATCGACTTCTTTTGGCAGGCCAAGGCAATAATATTATAAAGATGCTTGAAAAGTTGTTTAACGAAATGCAGCCAGATGTCCAGGAGATACATCGCAGTCTAAAGAAGCTTGATCATATTGTGAATCCTCCACTCGATGATATGGATCCACCTAGGGCGGCCTTCAGAAGAATGATTGAGGAGTGTGATCAGCTTCTTTCAGTACATGGTACAGACCCGCAGCTACAGCCACTTAGGACAATGTTAAAAAACATAGAGGCTGATGGCAATGATGCATTCAATACAAAGAATCACAAGAAGTGGACAATTGCAAATGAGAACTTGGTCAAACTGAGGAACAGGATTGAGAATATAATAAGGGGTCCGGTTGAACCAGGGCCTCCAAGGCAATTACCTCCAACGCCGATTTTGAAGGATTATTTCAAGATGGAGGTGGATCAACTTCGGGCTTCCTTGGATGCAAAACGCATGGAACTGGAGAACAGGTCAGACTATGAGTCCGTACTAAAGGTACGCTGTGACGATATTGAACGTCGCATTGATCAGATGGATATTGCTATCGATAAGGTTGACGACAACCTTGCTCCTGAGCAGGGACTTGCCAAGTTGCAACTTGCGATACGTGCTAAACAAAGGCTCCAGGAGGAGATTCGGAATGTAGGCCATGACATAAAAGATATTAGGAGATAGGTCTTGATGGAACAATAGTATCCTAAAAAGGGGCCAAGGGTTGTCGTCGATGTCCCTTTGGCCCCAGGTAATTTCAGTAAGCGTTAAGGCTTGAGCCTTTAATGTGGACACTTATGGCATATCTAAAGAGTCACCCGGATAGATTATATCAGGATTCTTAATCTTGTCCTGATTCATTTTAAATATCTTCACCCACTTTTTATGATCTCCATAAAGCTCTTCCGCAATCTTACTCAACACATCTCCAGAAGATATAGTATAGGTATGGGTCACCTTTAGGCCTTGAGTATCTACTGTTTTAACCCCTTCCAACCTTCTAATTACTTTCTCTATTAGTTCTTTGAGATAGTCTGTTGGAACCTCTCCGTAGATACTGATATGTCCATCCTGCTGTTTTATGGTTATTTTTGAACTACGCAATCCCTTAATTTGTGTTAATTGATATTTTACAAGCTTTTTATATCTTTTCTTGCTTATATCAATCTCTTTTTTGAGTTCTTTAAACTGCTTTTCAAGCTCCTCATACTTGACTGAAAGAGCTTGATTATTCTCCAATGAGTCCTTATATTGAGAAAATATATATAGCTTTCCCCTCCATAGTGTTAAGTTTATTCCCAAAGTCAACATGAGAATTAAACACAGTACACATACAATTAATTTCCATTTAAAGAACTGGGAGGGAAGGACATTTTCTCTTAATCTCTCTGCCTTTAATATAGCAGCCCTTGCCTCCTGATTTTCAGGATCAAGCACTAATACCCTTTTCCACACATCTATTGCATCCTTATATCTCCCCTGTTGGGCATATATCTTGCCAAGAAGGAGCAGATATTCAGGTGATGAGTCATAGCTTAATATAAATTTGAGTGATTCCTCAGCCTCTTTATAAGAACCTCTTCTGGCTAGTTCTACAGTATAAGGAAAAAGGATTTTACATATTGAAGTCTGAAAAAAGTCAGTTCTCCTTTCCATTATCTGACCTCGACATCACCTTTTATACCTTTTTGAGATATTCTTTCTCTTGCTATTTCCGAAACTACACCTCCAACTCTTTCACTCAATTTTTCTGAGCGACGGAACAAATCAGGTAGTTTTATATAGGCAATTTCTTCAGACTCTCTGTAATCCATTTTTTTAATAGCTTCTTCGTACTCATTTAAGAGTCGGTCAAATTGATCTTGCCACACACTAGGAAGGTCTCCTACCTCTCTAACAATCTTTTTTGCCATCTGAATATTCTTATCACACCATTCCTTATGTGCTTTCCATTTTAACAGCTCATTTGCTTCATCTAATATCTGATAAAGTTCCTTTCTAAGTTCTAGAATCTTATCCATCGCCTGCTGGGCATATTCAGGATTATCCTTTGCCTGCAGAACCAGTTTTTCAATCTGTTTAAGTATTTCTTTCCGCTCAACCCCATAAAGTACTTGTTTAATTTTTATACTATAATTTCTTACCTTGTCTAAATTTTTAACCCAATCTTGAACTGTTTCGAGTTCTTTACATAATTTTTCATGATCAATATCCATGTCTGGTCTGATAATAGCATCCATTTCAATATCATAGGCCTCAAACAATGCATTTACACTAATTACCCTTGACTCATTTACCTCTATAGTTACCTCCACACTACTTCCTTCAGGAATGGTTGTAGGTACTCTATCACCCTTTACCCTCAACTCCTCTATAATTCTATTAAGATCTGCCTTATCTTCATTTCCTTCTAGTACAGGAATATTAATGATATCCCCCTTTTTTCCTTTTTTTAGTTCTTTTGTTGTTTTAAGAAATATGGTCTTTTCTGTAGGAAGAGGTGTACCTTTCGTGAAGAACCATATCATATCACCATAGTTATCAGCCACTCCAATACCCCGAGGTAACCCTGTATCATCACTTTTTATTATTGATCTTGTAATACTAAAAATATTTTTATTAGTCTTTATCTCTTTTCCCTGTGAATCTGTTACTATTAATCTAAATAAATTTTCTCCATCTTCGACAGGTATATTTATAGCAAAGGCACCATTTTCTGTTATAGGAATTTTGCCGCTTGTTCTTATCACATTTCCAGCCTTATCAATTCTATTGATTTCAATCGCCCATTTAGAAGAGATTTTTATTTTTTTGTTTTTGGACTCAAGTGTCCCGGTAATCATTATCTCTTCTTCTGTTGTAATAGTTGGATAATGTAAATTTACATATAGGGTAACTTCTTTTGTTTGATTATTTTTCTTTCGAATTTTATTTAAAATATCTTCTGGTATTCTTCTGCCACTTGCATATATGGCAGCACCTCGAGCCACTGCTGTTAGAGGATCTACTGAAAAATCTATAGGTATATTTAATTCTTCTTCTATCATCTTTCTCAAATGTGGTGAAAGTGTTGGACCTCCTACTAGGACTACCTTTTCTATGTCCTTTGAACTAAATCCATTTCTTTTAAGTAACTCTCTACACTTATCTATGGTGCTTGAAAACAATTCTTTCTCAAGTCTACTTAATTGTTCCTTTGTAAAGGTATATATAAAACTATGCCCTTCGATCATTTCATCAATTGTGTATGAGTCTTCAGCAGAAAGTTGACACTTTACCTCCTCTGCTATGAATTTAAGTTTCCACCAGGATAATGACTTTCCTGCAACAACTTTTCCTTTTATTGTATCTGGAAGTTCAGGAAGAAAATATCTGTTAACTATAGCTTCATCCAAATTTTTCCCACCAAGGTGACGATCTCCTTCATGATCAAAGACAGAAAATACACCTTCTTCTATCTTTACTAGAGCTGCATCAAATGTGCCTCCTCCAAGATCATAGACAAGCCATCTTGCAGCATTTTCTTTATTTGCCGCTTTTAATCCATATGCAAGCGCTGCTGCGACTGGTTCCTCTAACACCTCCACATAACTAATACCCGCCTTTTCCCCTGCCTTTTTTGTAGCCTCATACGCTGGTGTTAGAAAGGCAGCAGGAACAGTAATCAGGGCAGAATAAACCTCCTCACTTTCTTTTTGCCTTACACTGGTAATCAATTCTTTAAGAATTTCAGCAGAAAGATCAACTGCTGTTGCTTTCTCACCAATTGAAGGGAAATCAAAATACCAGTCTGTTAATCCCATACATCGTTTAAATTCCATTGCTACATGTACACGATCCTCTTTTAATCTGTTTTTAGCTTGCTTACCTACTCGTTTAATAATACTGTCACCTACCTTCTTCTTAAAGATTGCTGAAGGGGTAACTTCATCACCTACATTATTTTTTATAATCTTTACATTGTTCCCTTCAAAAACAGCAATAGAGGAATTAGTTGTTCCAAGATCAATTCCCCAACTTATAGTTTCTCTCTCCCTCATTTGTTAACCCTCCCTTTTATTGACTATTGGTATGCCTTTTTGAATCATTATACCACGGTAGATAATCCGAGGCTTACCCATTTCAGTTATAATTCCTTTACCCCCTTCTAAGTCTTCTCCTACTACTTCATCCCATGATTCATCAGGATCGTATATGGCTCCAGTATAATCCTTTATTTCTATTTCTTGTTTTTTAAAGACATTCAATATCCTATCTTTTGCTCTTTTTATAGCTTTTATTGATTGTTTTTTAGAAAGTTCATCAGGCAGATTTTTCATTCTCTTTTCTAGCCTCCATACCGATATGGCTATTTCCTTTATAAATTTTGTATTAACTTGATTTATATCTTTATTTTGATCTTTTGATAATTGCTTTACTAAATACTCTAACCTCTTAATTGCTTCCGCAATAGAAAGGTTTTCAAATGAAATGCCTGGATGATTAATTCTGAATTCTTTTGGATAAAACCATTGTCTAAAATCTGCTATCATAAAAACTCCTATTGCAAACTATAATAAATTCTCTCTTAATGTTTTAAGATTTCTATTTATCCATTCTTCTATTGATTTTACAACTTCGTCAAGTTCTTCTCTATTTTTATTTAACCATTTAATATCGTCATTAATCTTTTTGCTATATTCATTATCATAGCCCAATTTTTTCATCTTTTTAAAGATTTTCTTACCCTTTTCTGTGATATCAACTGCCTCAGAAACCTCCTTTTTAAGATGTCTTATCTTCTTAGCATTCTCTTCAAACTTCTTTTTAATAACTCCTATCAAATAAACTTTTTCTAATGATAAACTAGATGAACTTGCTTCTTCGTTGTATTTCTTTATTAAGAAATTGGCGATTTCTCTTATTTCATTTATTATGGTAATTGTCCTATCTATCGCATTATTTAAATCTTTTTTTATCTGCTTAGTTATTATTGTAATGATCTTATCAATTTCTCTTTTTATATATTGATTTCCTTCAAGTTTATCTACATGGTCTTTTATTTTTGTTGCTTTCTCTAAAGCAAATTCATATTCTTTATATAATTCCTTTCTTTCTTTATTATTAGATTGACTTTCAAGATTTTGTATTATCATTTTCAGTTCTTTAATAAAACTGGTAAAAAATTTCATCATTACTTTTGTTATATCTTGAGAATCGAATCCCGAGTTTTTTATCAAGTCAAGATGTTGTTTTGCATACTTAGGCATTTCCTGAGTTAATGCCGCTTTGGCTATCTCCATATTAACATTTAATACTAGGCATGGTAGCTCCTTACGGAGTTGATGAATAGATTTATTATTTATTCTAGGATCATTTAGATGAGCTATTCTCTGTCTAAAATAGTCCCAGTACTTATCATCCCTATAGACATTTATCCATAACGCAAATACCTTCTTCCAATTATCTATTTGTGCATTGCTTAGCTTAGGAGTACCTGTAATAGCTCGTATCTGAGCTAAAATGAGTGCATGTTCCAACACTGCCAAATTATGTGTGGCAAGGATACTTTTATTAGTTTTAGGATTATCGTCTTTTTTACTTTCCCATTGCCTTCGTCCCTCATTAAAATTTCCTGTTAGTAAACAATTAAAAGGTTCTATGTTATCTTCTTCTAAATGAAACCAGAATAACTCTTCCTTTATTCGCGTAGGTGCATCTTGAAGGCGTGAATAGGCATTGTTTATATCTGATTCGCTTGTTGACTTTATTCCTGGCCAAGGAACTGCATAATAATTCTCTTTGAGGTGGTCTTTAGGCTGCAGACTTGCCTTAATCAGCGCAGATAGTTCATCTTTTCTTTTAGTAAGTTGCCGTATTTTATCAGCCTTGTAAGGAATAAGTCCTAGTACCTGAAAGCCATTCTTTTCATACATAAATACGTCTTCAGGAAACCTGATTGTGGTTTTTGACTTCCAAATCCATATATACCTTTTGAAAAACTCTTTAAATTTAAAAAAGACGGTTAGTTGCATGATTGTCTCCCGGAATGTCATATCTCAAACATTCTTCTGTATAATCCATTGCTCCTAAAAGACATATAATATTTAGGAGGTACTCTACTTAATTGTTATCATGAATTTCACCTTAATGTCTCTGGCATATCTATTCCCTATTTGAGGTATTTTTTGTTCTTTTAATTTTTAAAGGTGCTAAAAGCGTATTTTCTCGCACGAGTGTTTTTTAAATTTACAGGAAACTTTTAGGAGGTAACAGAATGAACGATTTCGATGTCATTGCATTGGAATTGGGTATTGGGCCTTTACAGCGAATAGTTGGTCAGGTCCTTGATACTAAGGTTAAACCTCATTAGTTAAGGATAAAGATCAAGCCTGACAGTGTGATAGAGTTTCCATGTCCTGTTTGTGAACAGATGTGCAAGGCCCATGATTTTCATGAAAAGACATGGCGGCATTGGTTCCGAGGACTATGTGTTCTGAACATGGAGTTAAGATGGTGAAGGTTCCCTGGGCGAGGGAGAGGAGTAGCTTTACACTGTTGTTTGAGCAGGCGGCGATGGTTGAGGATTATTTCTCACTATGTAAACAAAGCACGGCAACCTTACTGAAAACCAAAAGAGCGTACTTTTAGAACTTGAAAATTTTGTGATATACACAGCCAAGGCATAACGGATAAAGAAGGTACTTCGCTGGATAAACCTAGCAGAAACATCCAAGGAAGCCAAATAGCGGCTTACCACTTTTTGAAATATGCTTACCGCATATTAAAGGATAATGTGATTTTAAAAGCCTGTATAAAGGCATTAGAAACACTGAAGCATCATAAAGGCAGAATCATAAATCGTTGGGGTAATGACTATACCAACACCAGGCGGAAGGCCTAAAAGGAATATCCCCAGCAGCTCATACAAGGGCCAGAGGCTATAGAAACGTTCAGACATTCATCACAATGATCTACCTCCTTGCAGCCCTAATAGAACATGTACTCAAATCCACATGAAATGGCAAAGAACCCAAAAACGCATTCAACAGCACCCACTTCTCAAATGGAAGGCCCTAAATATTCGACAATACAAGGCCTGTTCAGATGAATCTATACCATAAACTCCTTCAATAGCATAATGGTCTCTCTTGTACTGGATTAATATGCCTAATGTCCCTATTTATTATCACAAGATGTCTAAAGTAGCCCTTCCAGGTTATTGCGGATTGTCACCGTATGTGGATGATTAGGTCCAAATACCTTCTCATAAATCTCCAGGGCTTGTTGATATAAATATTTAGCACCTAGATAATCTTTTTTAGCATAAAGCAATCCAGCTATGTTGTTCAGGACTAATGCAGTATTTGGGTATTCAAGACCAAATAATTTCTCATAAATTTGCAAAGCCCGTCGATATAGCGGTTCGGCCCCTTCGTAGTCGCCTTTATTATAAAGTAATAGTGCCAAGTTGTTCAGGCTTTGTGCAGTATCGGGATGATTTGGGCCTAAGAGCTTTTCTCTAATCCTAAGAGCCTGTCTATACAAATGCTCAGCCTCCTCATAGTTTCCTTTTGCACGAAGCAATCCAGCTAGATCGTTCAGACTAAGTGCAGTATAAGGATGCTGATCAGAAAAAATTTTTTTTCTAATCTTGAGAGAACGTCTATAAAGGGATTCTGCTTCTTCATAGTCTCCTTTATTATCAAGCAATACTGCGAGATTGTTCAGACTTGTGGCCGTGTATGGATGATCAAAACCAAAGACCTTTTCTCTTATCTCTAAAGCACGTCTACAAAGGGGCTCTGCTTCTACATAATCACCTTTATTATAAAGTAACCTCGACAAGTTGTTCAGGCTTTGTGCAGTATCGGGATGATTTGGGCCTAAGAGCTTTTCTCTAATCCTAAGAGCCTGTCTATACAAATGCTCAGCCTCCTCATAGTTTCCTTTGTTCTCAAGCAATCCAGCCAGGTTATTCAAGCTTCCTGCAGTATCTGGGTGATTGAGACCTAGAACCTTTTCTCTTATCTCAAGAGAGCGTCTATAAAGAGATTCTGCTTTTTTAAAGTCTCCTTTTGCACGAAATAATAGTGCCAGGTTATTCAAGCTTCCTGCAGTATCTGGGTGATTGAGACCTAGAACCTTTTCTCTTATCTCAAGAGCCCTTAGATAAAATCTTTCTGCTTCTTCATAGTCTCCTTTGTTATAAAGAAATCCAGCTAGGTTATTCAAGCTTTGAGCCGTAAGCGGATGTTCCAGGCCCAGAATCTCTTTTCTTATTTTCAAAGCTTTTCTATAAAGAGATTCTGCTTTTTTAAAGTCTCCTTTTGCACGAAGCAATACCGCCAAATGGTTTAAGCTTGTAGCAGTATCGGGGTGTTCCGGCCCCAGTACCTTTTCATTTATCTCCAGCGCCCTTCTAAATAGCTTCTCAGCTTCTTCGTATTTCGCATTCAGGTTTAGGAAATAGGCAATATGATGAAGTTTCCCAGCCAGGTCCTCTTCTGACACAGCAGTTTTTTC
>Ga0256914_1001206_pt1 | contig 24230 bp, 17 predicted proteins | sample HulkmetaG_FD_191571 | JGI IMG/M metagenome (GOLD analysis project Ga0256914, IMG submission 191571) | Hydrothermal chimney microbial communities from Main Endeavour vent field at the Juan de Fuca Ridge, Pacific Ocean - Hulk | ecosystem: Environmental > Aquatic > Marine > Hydrothermal vents ... | reverse complement strand
CCTGTGAGGGCAATAGAAGCGTAATGCTTTTAGCAAATGTAAGACGGTTGGTGGGGAGAAATTTCGGGTGAGATTGTGGTTTACACTAGTATTCTTATGTCAACTTACGTGTGTGGGTAAACCTGGCATCCACTTTAGGAATATAGCCTCAGGGTTCTGGAACTAAACGTAAAAGATCGTCCAGGGAAGTGATGTCCCGCACCGCGCGAAGAAAGTCACGTAGAGTTGGACTTTCTTCGCGCAATTTGCGCAGACGTGGGCCTATGGGGTCCTCCTTGGGGGCTGCCGGACCTGTGCGGTACGTCCCGTGGAAGGCAAAGTACGCCTGATTCAACTTGCGGATATAGTATCCATGCTTCAGGAAAAAACGACGTCTTTCCTCCATGTACGCCTCGGCCTCTTCTACTTTACCCTGGGCCAGCAACTCGTCTACGTGTTCACGTGTAATCCGCATCTCGCGTGTAAAGTCAAATGTGGGGGTTGGTTGCGGTGTTGGCGTTGGCAAGGGGCGAATTTGGGTGTGAACAGGTGTGGGAGTCGGTGTGGGAGGCACTTTTTCAGGGTAAAAGCGCTTCAGAGCCTTGTGTCCGACTTCGTTCCCAACTAAATCAGCAACCGTCTCGTTGATAGCGGATACATCTGGACTATCGTAATAGTGGCGTCCCAGAGGGAATGCGATGAGATAAGTGTGAGTCCATTCGTGTGCGATTGTGCTTAAGACCCACTCCAAACTCGCTCGGTCAATAATCATGGTTGGCCACGTTGAAAAACCCCCGATACCCTCCACCAAGGCACTTGTATTGGGGAGTTCTCGTTCTGCCCGGTTTTCCAGGTCTTCCCGGGTTTTGAGGGAAAGTTGGGGTTTCAAGTGTATGCCTACGCGCAGCACTATCCTATCCCGTGGTGACAGGATGAAGTAATAAGGTGGTTCAGTAAATTGGAAGGCAATAGGCGGCCAATCCTTCCCCAGCCAGCCCAAATGTTCTTCAGCCAAAATGGTAGACACTTGCTTTTCCAGTATCCGTTCTACTACGGGGCGACGTTCTTTTTGAAGCAAACGCAATCTATCCACTTCTTCCTGGAGTTCTTGAATACGCGCCTGCGTGGAGGGATCATCACCACTTTCAGCAGCCAATCGTTCTATTTCGCCTTCTAGCCCTCCTATCTCGCGCGCGACAGCCAAGTAATCTATCACCAAATCGTGGGCCTCGGGCGTATTCAAGTCCGGGACTTCAGTCAAAATTCGCTCCGAGGCTTCAGAGAGTAAGGCTTTAGTTTCCCACCGGGGAATGCTGAAACGGTAAGGACGGGCAATGCGATAGGCTGCGGCTTTATACGGGTCGGAAGGGTGTTTATGGCTATACCAAAACACCCCACCCCCTACACACACCGCTATAAGGGTCAAGATGACCAACCAACGACGGAGCCCACGCATGAATTCACACCTCCTGCAAAAGCGCAAAAGCCGGGCTCGCGTCCACCACACGAGCCCGGCCTACAGGTGGCCCATAGGGGGTTCGAACCCCTGTTACCGGCTTGAGAGGCCGGCGTCCTAGTCCACTAGACGAATGGGCCGTAGTACCCACAACCGAGGGCTATTATAAGGGGAAGATATGCGGGTGTCAAATTGCACTTTTACTGGGGGGATGGCGGCTGTCTGTGAGGTCAATTTGGCATCCTGTTAAGGAGTGGATATGATACTTAGCAGATGCGTCATTTTTCCCCCATAAGGAAATGCGTTATGAAAGCATTAGTGCTTACCGAGCAGTTGACATTTCGGCCAGATTATCCAGACCCTGTTCCTACAGATGGGGAAGCTTTGATTCGCGTTCGCCTTGCTGGTATTTGCAATACAGACCTGGAGATTGTGCGCGGTTACAAGGGATTTCATGGAGTTTTAGGCCATGAATTTGTGGGGGACGTGGTCGCGGCTCCTGCCGCGGAATGGGTGGGACAACGGGTTGTGGGCGAGATCAACATCACCTGTGGCACTTGCTATTACTGTACACATGGGATGCCCACCCATTGTGAGCATCGTTCTGCCTTGGGAATTTTCGGCCATGACGGCGCGTTTGCTGAATATCTGACTTTGCCTGTGCAAAACTTGCACCTCGTTCCGGCGAGTTTGCCCGATGAAGTGGCTGTGTTCACGGAACCGCTGGCAGCCGCGTTGGAGATTCGGGAGCAAATTCACTTACGTCCCACAGATTACGTGGCCGTGGTGGGGGATGGAAAGTTAGGGCTTTTGGTGGCCCAAGTGCTTCATTTAACTGGTGCTGATGTAACAGTCATTGGACATCACCCTCAACGTTTGGAATTAGTACAACGGTGGGGGATGCGGGGCATTTATTTGTCTTCTGATAGAGATGGGGGGGTGTCACTGCCTTCCCCTCATGGGAAAGCCGACGTTGTAGTGGATTGCACAGGGACTCCAGAAGGGTTCGCGACGGCTCGCGCGTTAGTTCGTCCTCGGGGTACATTTGTGGTGAAAAGTACCTATCATGGAACGTTGAATGTGGACATGACGTCCCTTGTAGTAGATGAGGTGCAGGTAATAGGCTCTCGATGCGGTCCTTTTGCACCGGCGCTTCGTTTGCTTGAAGAAGGACGCATTGATGTGGTTTCGCTCATTGAGACCGAATTCCCCCTAGAGCAAGGCGTTGAAGCGTTTACATATGCTCAGGGGCGCTTAAAAGTGCTTTTGCGCCCCTGAATACTGGGAGCAATAATGAACGTTGATATATCTGTACTTATCCCAAAATTGAACGAAATGCCCCACCTGACTCGTGCGGCTGAAACCGCCGGGTTTGATGCTCTGTGGAGTAGCGAAACCAAGCATTCTCCATTTTTGCCGTTAGTGTTGGCAGCAGAGCATTCCCAACGCATCGCACTGGGAACGGCTGTAGCCATCGCCTTTCCTCGTAGTCCCATGGTGACCGCTCAGGTCGCTTGGGATCTCCAAGCCTACTCTCAGGGTCGGCTTTTGCTGGGCTTAGGGACACAGGTCAAGGCGCATATCGAACGTCGTTTTGGGATGACCTGGGAGGCTCCTGTGGCCAAATTACGGGAGTACATTCTTGCCCTGCGAGCCATTTGGGATGCATGGCAAAACCGGACTCGGTTGAACTTCCGTGGGCGATTCTATAAAATTACCTTGATGACAGATTTCTTTGATCCCGGCCCTATATCACATCCCCATATCCCCATTTACATTGCTGGTGTGAACCCGGGCCTTATTCGTCTTGCTGGAGAACTTTGCGAAGGTTTCCATGTGCATCCTTTCCACTCTGTGTTGTACATGAAAAATGTCTTTTTGCCTGCCCTCGAGGAGGGATTGCGTTCAGCAGGGCGTCAGCGCTCGGATATCCAACTTGCCTCCACGGTGTTTGTTATCACCGGTCGTAATGAGCGAGAAATGGATGCCATGCGAGAGATGGTACGTCAGCAGGTTGCTTTTTACGCTAGCACGCCCTCATATCGGGTAGTATTAGATGTGCATGGTTGGGGAGATGTAGGTGAACGTCTTTCATATCTGGCTGCCCGCAAGCGGTGGCAGGAAATGCCTGCACTTATTACCGATGAAATGCTGGCAGTGTACGCTGTTGAGGCGCCATGGGAACGGTTAGGTGTGGCTTTACGTGAACGTTATGAGGGAATCCTGGACCGAATAGCCTTGTATTATCCCTTCCGCAGCGACGAAGTCGACATGTGGCATAACTTAATAAACCAAGTGAAGCGCGTGAACGAGCCATGAGTGAGGGGAAAAAGCATATACCTGCCCATCGTGTGACGTTGCCTCCAGAACTGACCTGGTCTCCGGAGACTAAACGTTATGTGATAACTCTGGGGCTTATTGTTCTGGTAGGGCTAATTTACTTGGCTCGTGGTGTTTTACCGTTATTAGTGTGGTCTGTGATTATCGCGTTTTTGCTTAATCCCTTTGTTAATCTGCTGACGCGACTGCGTTTGCCTCGATTTATTGCTACAGTTATTGTGTACATTTTCTTCCTCCTCGGTTTACTCTTAGTCCCTGCGGTGGCCATACCGCTAATTATCCAACAAATTATGGCTATTCCCATTGATCCCCAAGCATGGGCCCTAAGCATCTACTTGTGGTTGACGCACCTTCTGGAACATTACATGCAGGGGAGTATCTTAGGCTATACATACGACCTAACCCCCTATTTAGGCTTGTGGCTGGAATGGCTACAAAGTGGCGCTTGGATTCAGGCGATTCCAAACATGAACCAAATTATCACAGCGCTGCAAGGCATTTTGATGACAACTACCTCTTTCATTGTTGGAGCAACTGGCTTTGCTGGGGCCCTTATCCTGCAAATGATATCTGGACTCTTTGCCTTTTTCCTAACGCTCCTTTACACCTTCTACCTACTTTTGGTAGCGCCACGTCTGCGCATTGGCTTGTATGAACTGTTTCCAGAAACACATCACCAGGAGATTGCCTGTCTCATCGACCGCATCGTTCAGACGTGGCGTCGCTATTTGCGGGGGCAGGTTTTTCTCTGCATTGTCATCTTCTTTATGACCTGGATTGGGCTTTCGTTGGTGGGTATGCCAGGAGCCTTCACGTTGGCGTTGGTAGCCGGTGCATTGGAGGTCATCCCGAACTTAGGGCCTATTCTCGCCACTATCCCCGCGGTTGTTGTCGCTTTGCTTCAGGGATCTACTCGCCTGCACGTGAACCACTTCGAATTCATGCTCATTACTATGGGACTTTATGCGCTTATCCAGCAGTTGGAGAACAATTTGCTTGTGCCGCGTATTGTGGGAAGTGCAGTGCACTTACACCCATTTATTGTGCTTGTGGGAATTGTGGTCGGTGCACAAGTGGGCGGTGTCTTAGGCGCCTTTCTTGCCGCCCCAACCTTAGCAACACTGCGTCATATTGCCCAGTATGTCCACGCCCACCTTCTGGATAGACCGCCTTACCCGCATCTTATCAAACCCCAACATCCCCTTCCGCAAGAGACCCTGCCTCCTGCGGCTCGCGGCCCGGCCCAGGACAAAGAGCCTTCTACATCGTAGGAAATCCTCCTGATCACGACCCTACTGGTTGATCACTTCTCCTTGTGTCGGGAAATAAGTTTTGCCTTTCCCCAATCAGGTGGGGTATTATGGGCATTACAAACGTGTGCAAAACTCTCGTGGTACACACATTGTATCCTAAAAAGTGGCGAGGTGACTCATGGCGACACCGCTGGATGCATTCAACCTAAAGGGCAAAGTCATTGTTGCCACCGGAGGTGGCGGCGTATTGGTGGGTACGATGTCTAGAGCGTTGGGTCAAATGGGAGCACGGCTGGCAATTTTGGACATTGTAGAGGAGGCGGCTCAACGTGTGGCTGATGACATCGTCGAGCAAGGGGGGGAGGCTATTGGTGTTAAAACGGATGTATTAGATTTATCCAGTGTGGAACACGCTCGCGATGTCATTTTGGACCGGTTTGGAACAGTGGACGTCTTGATTAATGGCGCGGGGGGAAATAAACCTCAAGCAACCACATCTCCCGATCTCCCTTTCTTCGACTTGCCCGCTGATGCAGTGCGCTGGGTTTTTGATTTGAATTTCTTGGGCACTTTTATTCCCTCTCAGGTGTTCGGCAAGGTTATGGCTGAAAAAGGTGAGGGGGTGATTTTGAACATCTCTTCCATGAACGCCTTTCGCCCATTAACGCGCATCCCCGCCTATTCTGCCGCAAAGGCTGCCGTGAGTAACTTTACTCAGTGGTTGGCAGTACATATGGCTCAAGAGTATTCGCCGCGCATTCGGGTGAACGCGATAGCCCCAGGTTTCTTTTTAACGCACCAAAATCGCTTCTTACTCATTGATGAGGAAACTGGCGAACTAACTCCTCGGGGGAAAACCATTATCGAGCATACACCTATGGGCCGTTTTGGCGATCCAGAGGATTTAGTAGGAGCAGTTGTCTGGCTTCTGTCTGACGCGTCCTCGTTTGTGACAGGTGTAGTAGTACCTATTGATGGTGGATTTTCTGCATTTAGTGGTGTGTAACTGCACACCATATCCCAACACGGTCTACCAAAAGGAGGAATAATGACCGTTGGAATTGGCTACACAGACCGTCTGTTAACTGAGGATGAAGTACGGACGGTTTTGGAGAAAGGGTTAGGGGAACTCGATTTGGCGGGTAAGCGTGTCATCTTTATCATCCCCGATGGCACGCGCAGTGGTCCCATAGATATGTTCTTCCGCCTTTTCCACGAGTTATTGTGGGGTAAGGTGAAAGCATTGGATTACCTTATTGCTTTGGGCACGCACCAACCAATGTCCGAGGAGGCCATTCATAAGCGATTAGGGGTCACACCGGAGGAGATGACGACTACGTACGCGGGCGTCCGTGTTTTTAATCACGCGTGGTATGAAGAAGGGACTTTTACCCGTATAGGTACAATTCCTCGCTTTGAAGTCGAAGAGTTAAGTCAAGGTATGCTTTCCCTAGACGTGCCCGTAGATATTAACCGCATGATTTTTGATTATGACCAGGTAATCATCTGCGGTCCTGTGTTCCCCCATGAAGTCGTGGGGTTTTCCGGTGGAAATAAGTATTTCTTCCCTGGCATCTCCGGTTGGGACATTATTAACGTAACCCACTGGCTGGGTGCTTTAATCACCAGTTATGAAATTATCGGGCGCAAGTATACCCCCGTACGCGCCATGATCGATCGGGCTGCGGAGTTTATACGAATGCCCAAAGCCGCGGTGACCTTTGTTGTGCGCGGGGAGGACGCGGTGGGCGTGTGGGTTGGTTCACCGGAAGAAGCATGGTCTGAAGCAGCAGATTTGTCCGCTCAAGTGGATATTGAGTATTTGGACCACCCAGTTAAAACTGTGCTCTCAATTATGCCCGAAATGTACGACGACATCTGGACAGCCGCAAAGGGTATGTACAAGGTGGAACCGGTTGTGGCTGACGGGGGCGAAGTTATCATCTATGCACCGCACATTACAGAGATCTCATACACACATGGTAAACTCATCGATGAGGTGGGGTACCACGTGCGCGATTACTTTGTAAAACAATGGGATAAATTTAAGCACTATCCGTGGGGTATCCTTGCCCACTCCACTCATTTGCGAGGTATTGGCACGTATGAGAACGGGGTAGAGAAGCCTCGTGTGAAGGTGACTCTGGCCACGGGGATCCCGAAAGAGCGATGCGAGAAGGTGAATTTGGGCTATCGCGACCCCAAGACCATCAACGTACAGGAATGGATGGAACGGGCCAAACACGATCCCGACCTTTTAGTGGTTCCCCGGGCGGGCGAGGTTCTCTATCGTCTCAAGGATCAGAAATGAATACCCAGGAGCATGGAGGACAGTGGTGGCAACTTTGGCTGTCCTTCATGCTCCTCATTACAGGCTTCCTCGTTATCTTTGTTCACCTACACCACGTCACCCATCCCACCTGGGAGCCCCCCCTCACTCCTCGCCTGGCTTTGCGTCCTCGTGCGGGGCTTAACCTCCCCCCAGAGGCGTTGGATACCCCTCGATTCTTACGTGACGTAGCCGAATCCGGTGTCCTCTGGATACGGGTGGAAATTCCGTGGTCGGAAATAGAACCGATACCTGGACAATATCGTTGGGCAGAATGGGACCGGCGGGTACAGAATGTTGAGCAAGCCGGCCTATACTTCATTGCCCTTTTGAACACAAGCCCTTCCTGGGCACGCTCTCAAGAGGATGCGGATAACCCTCTTGCTCCCCCTAGCGATCCCCAAACCATGGCACATTTTGCACGTGCCTTTGCGAGTCGCTACAGGGAACACGTGCGTTATTATCAAGTTTGGGACGAACCAAACATATCTCCCCATTGGGGACATCGGGAGACGGACCCTTTGGGATATGTGTATTTGCTGAAATCTGTCTCCACTGCTATTCGGGCTGTGGATGAAGACGCGGTGATTCTCAGCGCCGGTCTGGCCCCAACACTAGATCCTGGGCGTATAAACCGAAATGATCTGGCCTATTTGCGGGAGTTGTACACCCTTGGGGCAAACATGTGGTTCGATGTTCTTGCCTGGGAACCGTACGGCTTTGATTATCCTCCGGAGGAGCCCCCTGATGAGAATCGCTTGAATTTCCGACGTTATGAATTGGCACGGGCTATTATGCAGGAATTCGGCGACGACGAGACACCTATATGGTTTGTTGCTTTTGGATGGAACGCGTCTTCCCAAGGTACACCCTGGAAGGAAGTCTCGCGTGCCCAGCAGGCGGAATACTTGCGTCGTGCTTATCAGTGGGTTAAAGCACATGCCCCCTATGTCGGTCCCATGCTGTGGACACACGCTCGGCCCGCTTTACCCTCAACTGCCCCTGAGTGGGGTTTTGCCTTATGGTCACCCAACGGACGGCCGCAACCGGCATGGGCATCCCTGCAATCCATTGCAGAACTTCCGTCAATGGATGTTGGAACACACAAGTTGCAACACAACTTTCCTCCTATAACCCTCTCCTTTTGGGGATCTGCTGTGGCATTGGAGGTTCAGGCTGGTCCGCGGTGGGACATTGTGTGGGTATCTATCGATGGGCAGCCAGCGCCTCTTTTGCCCAAGGATGCGCAAGGACGGGCTTATTTGAACTTATACCGTCCACATCCCACCACATTGGTGGTTCCCCTAGCCTATAACCTGACCAGACGTTCTCACGTTCTCACTGTACTTCAAGGTCCGGGTGATCCCATCTGGCCATTGAAGGCTCTAATTGTGCCTTTGCCGGGACATGGCGATAAGAGACAGGTGTTCTTCTTGGTTTTAGGCTTTGTATTGATGAGCGTGGCTTTATATCGAATTCGATTCGGATACATCAGGTTTCCGCTCATTGTACCCTGTAGTCCTCCAACCAAGTTTTTCATGTACAGTGTGGGAAGCATCATAATACTTGCCCCCTTTGCGAGTCAGTATGTAAGGATAGGACCGTGGGTTGTAGCACCGCCTGTATTGGGAGGATTGGCCGCAGGAGTTGCCTTTGTGACGGCTTGGTTTAAGAGTGGAGTGTGCCTGAAGTGGCATTGGGGGCGATGGGACTGGATGGTGGGTTTGGGGGTATTTATTAGTGTGCTGGGTGTGGCAGTAATGTTTGGAGAGACTTCATGGGGAATTTTTTGGACACGGGTGGGGGTGCCTTTTGTGGTTTTTGTGATTGTGATTTTGTTTGGAATTTGGGGTGAGGATAGTCAATGGGCTACGCGAATACCCTCCCTACTCACCACCACATTCACCGTCAGTGGCACCCTCCTAGCACTTACCAACCTCATATACCTCTTTGACGGACAACCCCCTTTCCGCCTGCGCGGATTCTTTGGCTCCCCAAATCATCTAGCGCTTATACTTGTACGTATCTTACCGCTCGCCTTAATACACGCACGCGCAGGCACGGGACATATTAAGGCAAAAATCAGCGTGTTGCTCATAGGTGTCACCCTGGTCCTTACCGGGTCTCGAAGTGTGTGGCTTTTGGGAATTCCGGCGCTCATACTTGCATTGGGCTTTACCTCGGCAGGTAAAACCAAGGGGCTGAGTTTGGCCTTTCTGGTGGGCGGAATATTTATGATCTGGCGTGGAGGGACCACCCTACAGCACAGATGGCTCATCTGGCGAGGAACGTGGACGCTGATCAAGCATCATCCCTGGCTAGGTGTGGGGGTAGGGAACTTCCCGCAGATGTACCCTATGTACGCCCTTCCCTCTGCGTGGAGGGAGCCGCTGCTTTACCATGCACATAACGTACTACTCCACACTGCCGCGGAAATAGGCATTCCCGGCACTCTCGCCTTCGCTTACCTGCTGTTCCAAGCATTACGACGGCCTTCATCCACCCGGATATCCCAAGCCGCAAAGGCCTCTTTACTAGCCGGTCTTGCTTGCGGACTCGTAGATGCATTTTGGGCCCTAGATGACCTGGCATATCTTACCGCCTTAACCTGGGCATTCCTGTACCTACCCAAGGAGTCTACCGCTTCACCCCAGAAGGAATAATCGACGTACAATTAGGTGAGACAACTTCAAATTTACCAGGGGTAAAGAGATCGGGGAAGAGGACATGAACATCGGTTTTGTATCAACGCGGTTGGCAGGTACAGATGGAGTCTCTCTAGAAACCGGAAAATGGGCCACCATTTTCCGACGTTTAGGCCACCATGTGTACTACTGTGCTGGCGAATTGGAACCCGATGGCCCGGCAGGTCTATTGGTACCGCGAATGCACTTTGCTCATCCTGAAGTGCGTTGGATTCACGACCACGCGTTTGGCACAACGACTCCGGTTGCGGACTTGTACCCGCGCATACAAACTCTGGCCCAAGAACTCAAGGAGTACCTTCATCGATTTATCGACGCGTTTCGTCTTGACGTACTCATCGCGGAAAATGTTTTAGCTATTCCCATGAACATCCCCCTGGGCGTAGCGCTCACCGAAATTATAGAAGAAACGGGAATTCCCACCATTGGCCACCACCATGACTTTTATTGGGAGCGCGAGCGATTTGCCGTAAATTGCATCTCCGACATTCTTGAATACGCCTTCCCTCCCAACCTCCCAAACATTCATCATGTTGTCATCAACACACCAGCCCAGAAAAGTCTTAAAGAGCGTCGCGGGGTGGAAAGTGTAGTTATCCCGAACATTTTTGACTTCGCTCGTGCAGCACCTGGATTGTCCGCCTTTGCGAGGGATTTAAGGGGATCGTTGGGCCTTGACGATGATGACCTGTTTATTCTGCAACCCACGCGTGTGGTACGTCGGAAAGGTATCGAACTTTCCATTGAACTCGTTCGTCGGTTGCGGGAACCACAAAACATGAGGCGACTCCTAAACAAACATCCAGTATTGGTTATTACCCACCACGCGGGTGACGAAGGGTTCGATTATCTGGAGGAACTGGAGCGTAAAGCCCAAGAGAGTGGGGTCCCCCTCATTTACGCGGCCACTCGTTTTGCCCCCCGCCCCCGCCGTGAAGGACCGGAAAAGATTTACTCCCTGTGGGATGCATACATCCACGCGGATTTTGTCACATATCCCAGTCGGTACGAAGGGTTCGGCAATGCCCTTTTGGAAAGTATATACTTTAGATTACCCACCCTGGTAAATCGATATAGCGTTTATGTATCCGATATCGCCCCCCTGGGGTTTGACCTTATCGAAATAGAGGGCGCCATTACTGACGAAACCGTAGAAGCCACTATAGAAGCCATCATCGACCCGGTTCGCCGTCGTCGCATGGTGGAGTACAACTACTACCTGGCATTACATCACTTCTCCTACGAGGCGATCACCCCCTACCTACAACGTCTATTGCAAGCGTGTACAATCTCTTGAGGACGGAGAAACGACCGAAGGGGAAGATTGAGGGCTGTTTGACGTTTAGCGAGGCCTGTCGTAACATGTTCAGGGAACACTCAGGGAGGATATACGCCAATGCACGTACACGTTCCCAAAACTGCATTGCGGTCACGGATTGGTTTCGTCTCCACACGGCTGGCCGGCACGGACGGGGTGTCCCTGGAAACACAAAAATGGGACGCCGTGCTTGCAGATATGGGGCATCAACGTTTCTACTTTGCCGGCGAATTGGACTGGCCGGCAGAGCGAAGTTATCTCGTTCCGGAGGCCCACTTCAAGCACCCGGATATCGTCTCACTTACTGCAGACTTATTTGACGATTATATTAGGACCCCAGACACCTCGGAGCGAGTGCGTAAACTCAAAGACCACCTGAAGTACCACCTTCACCAATTCCGCAAACGCTTCGACATCAACCTGCTCATCGTAGAAAACGCGTTGTCCTTGCCCATGAACGTTCCATTAGGCCTTGCTCTCACCGAGTTCATTGCCGAGACAGAGATTCCGGCCATTGGGCACCACCACGATTTTTACTGGGAACGCGTTCGCTATGCGGTCAACGCGGCGGCTGATTATCTCCGGGCAGCATTTCCTCCGGTCTTACCCTCACTGCAGCACGTGGTGATAAATTCCTTTGCCCGGGCCCAATTAGCCTTACGCACCGGAGCCAGTTCCACATTAATTCCAAATGTCATGGATTTCGAACATCCCCCGGCCCCACCCGATGCGTATGCCAGCGATCTCCGCGAAGCACTGGACATCCCTCCGGGGACGTACTTCATCCTCCAGCCCACGCGCATAGTACCACGTAAGCGTATAGAGCACGCTATAGAGTTAGTGCGACGCTTAGAACTCCCCGCGGTGCTTGTCATCTCTCACGCTTCCGGGGATGAAGGGGATGCCTATGCGCACTACCTGCTAGAATATGCCTCTTTAATGGGAGTGGATGTCCGTTTAGCAGCAGACCGCATTTCCTACCACCGCGGCCGGGATGAAAAAGGGCGTAAAATCTACTCTCTGGCCGACGCGTATCAACATGCGGATCTGGTCACCTACCCTTCTGCCTTAGAAGGATTCGGAAATGCATTCCTGGAAACTATCTACTACAAACGGCCAATAGTAATGAGTGCTTATGAGATATTTCGCGTGGACATACAACCCAAAGGTTTTAAGGTAATTACCTTTTCCGAGTTCGTAGACGACGACACCGTGCGCAAAGCCCGGCATTTGCTACACGATCCAGAATTAGCCCGAGCAATGGGTGAGCACAACTACGAACTTGGACGGCGTTATTATTCCTATCGCACGTTGGAAAAAAGGCTTATCGCCTTAATGAGCGAATGCTGCGGAGATTAAAGGATGACCCAACCCATCGTAATGTTACATTATGCAGGACCGCCAACAATTGGAGGAGTAGAGATTACCATCTTTCACCACGCGCGCTGGTTAGCCGAACACGGCTATCCTGTGCACGTCATCGTCGGACGAGGGGAGCCCTTTCACCCGAAGGTAAAGGTGAGCGTGATTCCTGAAATAAACTCCCGTCATCCGGATATCCTGAGCATCACCCAATCTCTTGCCAAAGGGCACATACCCGCTAAATTTCATGCGCTTCGAGAACATTTACGTGAACGTTTGCGGCCGCACATTGGGGAGGCTCAAGCCGTCATCGTTCACAACGCGATGACATTACACAAAAATATGGCATTGACGGCCGCCCTCTACGACCTGGTTCAGGAACGCATTACTCACTTTATCGCGTGGGCACATGACTTTGCCTGGCGTGATGAGTTATACATACCGGAAATGCATCCCGGATATCCGTGGGATCTTTTGCGCACCCCGTGGCCTCATGTTGTTTACGTCGCTGTCTCACAACACCGCCGACAACTTCTGGCCGACCTCTTGGGTGTGCCTGAATCATCCATACATGTTGTCCCGCCTGGTGTTGATGTGTCCCAGTTCCTGAAATTGGAAAAGGAAACGCAACGCCTAGTAAGTCGTCTTCATCTCCTGGACGCCGCCCCTTTGATTCTATTACCGGCGCGTATTACGCGACGGAAGAACATAGAGTTCGCCATTGAAATTATGGGAGCATTAGTCCAAGAGATGCCATTAGCGCGCCTTGTTGTCACTGGGCCACCAGGGCCGCACAACCCATCAAATATCGCCTATTTGAATTATTTAAGGGAGCGCCGCGCTCAACTAGGATTAGAAGAGCACGTTCACTTCCTGTACGAATACGGGGACGGGGACACCCCCCTCCACGTTACCGACGCGATGATGAGCGATCTATACCAACTAGCGGATGTGCTAATCTTCCCCAGCAAACGCGAAGGCTTTGGCATTCCCATTTTAGAAGCAGGCCTTGCTCGACTGCTGGTCTTTGCATCGGATATCCCCCCGGTACAAGAAAGTGCAGGGCCGTGGGCCATACGTTTCGCTTTAGATGCTTCCCCTCAGTCTGTCGCCCGTCAAATCGTGCAGCATTTAGAGACGAATTCCACGTACCACTTACGAAAACGCGTACTGACAAACTACACATGGGATAATATCCTGGAAAAGAAAGTTTTACCGCTTATCCAAAAGGAGAAGAAATAATGCGAACTGAAGTACGTCGAACTAAAGCGCGCCACACCTGGGAAATCCAGCCCAGACACGGATATCGCATTTTGCTCCCTTTGGGGAGTCGTGAAGAAGCCGAAATCCTGCTCCCCGTAGCAAGGACGCTGGCCAAAACCTACCAAGGGCAAGTTATTCTCCTCCACGTCGTTGCAGTACCGGAAGGACGGCCATTAAGCGAAGGCGCAGCAGAGGCCAGCCGTGTACGGCAACAAATAGACGAATTCCTGTCGCAGAAAGGAATGAGCGACGTGCCGGTTCGCACCGTTGTGCGTGTGGCCCATGAAATTTGGGAGGGAATCTGGGAGACTGTCCGCCAGGAAAACATTGACATGCTTATCCTGGGCTGGTCTAGCGACACCCTGTCCCCGGTCTTGGGGCCCCTGGAAGACCCGCGGTTGGCCAATCCGCCTTGTGATGTTGTCATTGTTCGCCCGGGTGAGCAATTACGACAGGAGCAGGATTGGAGCAATATCAAACGCATTCTCCTCCCTATCCGTGGAGGGCCTCATGCCTCTCTTTCCCTGGCGGTGGCTGACGCGTTGGCCGACGCATTGCAGGCTGACATCACTATATTACACGTGTCGGAACCGCCACGGTACGAAGATGCCGAACAGTTTCAATCTACATGGGCACCGGCCTTGCACCAACTGGACAGCGTAACCCGTACCATTACTGCTGTAGGTGACGTGGCCACGGCCATTCTCCGCGAAGCTTCTGATCACGAATTAATTGTCATGGGCGCATCAGTACGCCGGGTTGATCCCGACGGTTGGATTGGCCCGATTCTCCGAGAAGTAACACGCAACACGCGGGCGTCCGTTATAGTTACCAAGGAACGAGCCCCGGAAGTAACAACATATATCACAAAAGAACAAGAAGAAAGAGCCCATATCGAAAAACCTCTGACCGTTATTGTCAATAAATGGTTTGCGGAGAATACCTTCCACAGTCGCGAATTCGAGGAAATTGAGCGTCTGGTCGAGTTAAAGGAAGAGCAAGGACTAACCATCAGTCTTGGGTTACCTGCCTTAAACGAAGAAGAAACCGTTGGGAATGTCATTCAGACAGTTAAAAGCGCCCTTATGGAACGCTTTCCCTTGCTGGATGAGATAGTGCTTATAGATTCCGGTTCAGTGGATTACACCCGTGAAATTGCTGCGGACCTTGGAATTCCCGTTTACATTCACCAAGAGGTACTTACCCAATACGGGGCCTACCACGGAAAAGGCGAGGCCCTCTGGAAGAGCCTTTACATCCTCAACGGCGATATTATCGCCTGGATTGACACAGATATTAAGAACATACACCCGCGCTTCGTGTACGGAATTTTGGGACCTCTTCTGAAGAATCCACGCATTATGTACGTTAAGGGCTTTTATCGTCGCCCCCTGCGGCAGGGTAACAAATTAGTCGCCGGAGGCGGGGGCCGGGTAACTGAATTAACTGCACGCCCATTGCTTAACCTCTTTTTCCCTGAACTTTCCGGGCTCATCCAACCGCTTTCAGGGGAATATGCGGGTCGACGGAGTGCCCTGGAACGACTACCTTTCTTCACAGGGTATGGTGTAGAAACCGGTTTGCTTATTGATATGTTAGAGGGATTTGGGCTCCACGCGATTGCGCAAGTTGACCTGTTAGAACGAGTTCATCACAACCAGCCTCTTCAGGCCCTGTCCAAGATGGCTTTTGCCATTATCCAGGTTGTTATCCGGCGACTAGAAGACCGTCATAAAATCCGATTACTGGCAGATATTAACAAAACCATGAACCTCATCCGCTATGAGCCCAACCGATATTACCTCGAGACTGTAGAGATTATAGAGAGAGAGCGACCGCCAATGATAACTCTTCCGGAATACCGCCAGAAACGGGGACTCCCCGATGACGTAGAAGACTGTGTGCCACGGGCCTCTACCACCTAATGAACTCGACGCAGGGTAAAGACCACGCGCAGGCCCGTGCCGGGCCCTTCACTTTCGGCCCAAATGCGACCGTTGTGGCGTTCGACGATTTCCTTGCATAAAGCCAGACCCAATCCTAGCCCACTGGTAGGGTACCGCTCTGGGCGCTCAACCTGGTAAAAACGTTCAAAAATGCGGGGTAACATGTCGGGTGGAACTCCAATGCCTTGATCCTGGATAGCAATGAAGACTTCATCACCCTCAACCCATGCATTTAGTGTTGTGGTAGATCCAGGTGGACTGTACTTGCGAGCATTGTCGAGCAGGTTATTGAGGACCCGCATGAGAAGATCCGTGTGTCCTTGAACCTTACCCACATCCGGAGCGATCTCAACCTGTAAATGTTGTCCGGCTTTCTCAAACACAAGATACCAGGAGGAAACAACATTTTCCAAAAGGCGACGCACATCAACTTCTCGCAAAACCATTTCCATCTCTTCCACTTTGTGGAAGGATAGGAATTCATTGACAAGATAACTCACATGACGAGCCTGTTGGACGATAGTCCGGATAAGTTCTTGGTCGCGTTCCGGCAAATCATTGGCATGGCGTTCTGCCAGCAACTCCGCTGACCCGACGACAAGCGTTAAGGGAGTCCGTAACTCGTGAGAAACTGTTCGGACAATCTCACTACGCACGTTTAGTGCACGGCGTAACTCTTCGTTTGCTTTCAATGCCGCCTCATAGTAGAACGTACGCTCCAAAGCCAACGCCAGTGCATCGGCCACATCCTGCAAAAAGTGGATGAGATCCTCAGAAAACGTTTGCTCTGTTGGCCAGGCAAGGTTAAGAGAACCAAGCACTCGCCCCTGCACCTTCAGAGGAATGTTCACTCGAGCACGATGTCCCGCTTGATACAATGCTTGCTCCGCGGGTTTTTGCAGTTCTTGAGCCAGACTCGGGGTCAGGTGAACTCGCCCTGCCAGGACGTCATCGGCAACCGAGGTATCCTCAACAGCCAGGCGGACGCCCTGGTTTAACTCGACTCGCGGCTGATCCAAAGCCACAACACGGAACCAACGTGGGTCATCCTCAAGCAGCGTCAGGCTAACCCGATCACATCCGGATAGGCGGCGTACGCCGGCTACGACCGTGGGGAAGGCATCCGTTACTTGGGGGGAGGCATTGAGCGCTTTGATAATATCCCCCACAATGGCGAGTGCATCAGCATGACGTAGGGCCTGTTCCTCAACCCGGTGCCGCTGCAGGGCGGCCGCCAGAATGTTGGCAGCCGCCCTCAAAGCATTCACCTCCGCAGGAGACCACTCACGCTCATAACGACAGGCATCGAACCCAATAAATCCCCACCACTCGCCTTGAACAAAAATAGGGACTGAGAGAGTGCTCACAACGCCTTTGGACTCCAATATGTATCGCTCTGCCTCCGGAAAAGTCCGCACCGCGCCACAGATAATTCCGCCTCGTGCCATGGATTCAGCCCAGCGGCCAAAGCCCAGTTCGGACCAAGACTTTAACTCATCTTCCGGATCGAGGGGGCCACGTGGGGCCACTCCCGGAGCCGTCCATTCATAAGCAAGGTGCAAGTACACACGTTCAGAGTGCGGACGACGGGCAAAGACCACGACCCGATCCACTCGCGCGGCCGTTCCCAGTTCAGCCAACGCGCGCCGGACAACGCGATCCCAATCCGCTCCCCACTCGGAGCGCAAAAACCACTCGGCCACATTAGCAACGGCTCGCAGGATATTCGCTTCAATGGTGTTCTCTTGATCTATCATCTTGTGTTACTACGCTTTCTCCTCATCTAAACCTAACATGTCGGCCACCCACCCCAAACTCACACTCTCCAAGGCCGCTCGTGTAGGAGTGCCACTCTGTAGGTCCCATCCATTCATAGCATAGTAAAGGTCCTTGGCCTGTTCCAACTCCGCTTCATCCAGTACAATCCCATCTGAACGTCCCCCTTGCAGAGCTTCCTTAAAGAAACGACGTGGCAATCGGTCCTGTTCACGGCCGATACCTTCCCGTGCATTAAAGGCCCGGAGCATGTTCAAACGGCGTCGTCCTACCTCCAACAACTCGTACAAACTTACGTTCCACCCAGTAACTGCTCGGACAACGTCCACCAATTGATTCACATCGTACAACTGCCAGGAGGGACCGTATACAAAATGGCACACATTAATCGTGTCCATAAGGCTGTAATACCATTGAGTACGGACAGCGAATTTTACCTTCTCCCCATTTAACACCATACGTCCTACAGGGTCTTTTAGATCGAGGGTAGCCATACGTTCCGGGTATGCTTTATAGGCAGGATCGTGTTCGCTGGACTCATGATCCGCGCCAAAGGGATTAACCGCGTAAATCAACCCCAATGACCGTTTGACGTGGGGCATATGGGCCGGCATCTCTTGCCCTTTCACCGTGCTTAAACGCTCTTCTGTACCACGGCCAATGATTTGGGCTGCACGCGCAGAGCCTTCGGCCAAAATATCCCCAAATCCCTCCCGTTTGGCAATCATCTCTGTCATCTGAACCATGGCCTCCGCGTTACCAAACCGCAGTTCAATGCCGCCCGTATCTTCTGTGGTAATAAGCCCCCGTTCAAAACAATCCATGGCCCAAGCAATTGTGGCCCCAGTGGAAATCGTATCTAGACCGTACATGTTGCATATCTGATTGGCGTACGCAACGGCCTCCAAATCGTCAACCCCACAGTATGACCCAAAGGTTGCTAAGGTTTCGTACTCAGGGCCACCATAGCGAGGATCCACAGGATAGCGTTCACTTTCTACTTTAACGACACGCTTGCACCGAATAACGCATCCATAGCACGTATCGCGCTCCTGAAGGATCGTTTCGGCCATGCGTTGGCCGGAAATTTGAGCCGCTGTTTCAAAATACCCGGCCTGCCAATTGCGGGTCGGAAGCCCGCCCCCCTTATTTTGAGAGAGGACAATTCCAGCCGTACCGAAAATTCCTAACCCGGCGACATCGGAGGTGTCTAAATGCTGTGCACCCCAACGTGCTAAAGCGCGCAGCGCCTCTGGGTCGGCAATTTGAGGACGCCATTTATTGGAGCCTCGCACCACAACAGCCTTCAAGTTCTTGCTGCCCATGACCGCGCCCATACCCGTGCGTCCATTAGCGCGGTTGGCCATGTTAATGAGTGCGGCTATGCGCACCCCCTTTTCGCCTGCCGGCCCTACCTGGAGTATTTGCAATTTCCGTTCGCCCAATTCCTCGGCAATTAAATCTTCTACCTCGCCCGTCACCTTGCCCCACAAGTGGGAGGCATCGCGAATCTCAGCCTCTCCGTCATGTATCCAAAGGTATACAGGCTTGGTCGACTTCCCTTTGATTACAATGGCATCAAAACCGGCGAACTTGAGTTCTGCCGGGAAATACCCACCCGCCTGGGAATCTCCGATGGCTCCAGTTAAGGGGGATTTTGCTGTGGCTGTCACGCGAGAAAGGCCAGAAATTGGTGCGCCGGTAATGACACTCGTAGAAAGAATCAACACGTTCTCGGGCCCCAAAGGATCTATCCCCGGAGGAATAAGGCGTAACGCGTAGTACATACCTAGTGCACTTCCCCCCATGTACTTGCGGTAAAAATGCTCATCCGGTGTCTCCACTTCCAAGGAACCATTGGTCAAATCCACGTGTAAAATACGACCGTGATATCCGTAGGGCATAAGAGCACCTCCTTCGTTAGAAAGATACGCTGGGCCCGAGAAATTTAAAACAACGTTTCTGGGGTACACCTCACAACATCTACGGAAGTCGCCATAGTATAACGCGAATGCAATAACAGGCGCAATTGTAAACCCCTCTCCAATGTGGGTATAATAAGCACACTTGGAAGATAGCCCGAGTTTTTACAGCGTACCCGGCCGCAAGGAAACACAGCAAGCCGCAACGCAAAGGAGGCGCCCATGCCCAACGTATACGCTGGCCGATATTTGCACATCGACTTAACGCGCCGCACATGGAATGTCGTTCCCATCTCCGAGAAAGATGTCCAACGTTTTGGCCTGGGAAGTGGATATGCGGCATGGTTATTTTGGCAACGATTCGACCCCTCGATTGCTCCCTTTGATCCACAGAATGCCCTTTATGTATTTAACGGCCTTTTCAGTGGTACATTTGCGCCAACAGGGTGTCGTTCCGCATGGTGTTCTCGCTCCCCATTAACCGGCATTTGGGGAGAATCCAATATGGGAGGGCATTGGGGAGCAGAACTTCGATTTAGCGGTTACGACGGATTAGTCATCGAAGGCAAAGCCGATGAGCCGGTGTACATATGGATTGATGGGCGGGCGGGTACGGTGGAAATACGTTCGGCTGGGCACGTGTGGGGGAAGAATCACTTTGAAACGTTTGAGACACTGCGGGCAGAGACCGATCCGAAAGCCCAAATAGCCTGTATTGGTGTGGCCGGAGAACGTCGCGTTTTATATGCGGCCGTTATGCAAGGAGGAATAGAGCACCCACGCGCCGCCGGGCGGACTGGCATGGGAGCCATTATGGGGAGTAAGAACTTGAAAGCGATTGTGGTGCGAGGCAACCAGCGCCCCCAATATGCCGATGCCAACGCCTTTCGAGCCTGGGTGCGAGCAGCCAATGCCGCAATCAAGGAATATGGCGCGGGACTCAGCGCTCTGGGAACGGCTGGTGGTGTGCCGGCCGCCGAAGAATACGGTGACTTGCCACTGCGTAATTGGCGGGATGGCACGTGGGGACGTTCTGAATACATTTCAGGCCAGAAAATCGTGGAAACGATGTTCTATAAGCACACATTTTGCTTTGCATGCCCTATAGGGTGTGGCAAAGCAGTTACCTTGTCCCGGGACAACGAGCCAATTCACACACATGGCCCAGAATACGAAACGCTGGCCGGGTTTGGGGGAATGTTACTTAACGATGATTTGGAGAGTATCGCTCACATCAATGCCCTTTGTAATGATTATGGCCTGGACACCATCTCCACGTCCGCGTCCATTGCATTTGCCATCGAAGCCTTCGAACGCGGGCTTCTCACAACAAATGACACAGATGGACTCACATTACGGTGGGGGGACCCGGAAACCACCATCCACTTAGTCAAGAAAATTGCCCATCGGGAAGGATTTGGGGATTTCCTTGCTAATGGTGTTCGCCGGATGAGCGAAGCACTCGGTCGTGAAAGTGAGAAATTTGCCGTCCACGTCAAAGGACTTGAGGTCCCCTACCACGACCCACGGGCTTTTGTGGATATGGCGGCCAATTACGCAACGGCCAACCGTGGAGCATGTCACATGGAATCTGCCAGTTATTGGCAGGGGTACGGGGTGAAAATCCCCGACCTTTACTATGAACCACATGAAGACCGGCTGGCCAGCAAAGAAGCGGGCAGGATGGCCAAGCGTTACCAAGACTATCTTGGACTTTACAACGCTTTGGGGTTGTGCCGATTTATCGTTAAAGCACGGACGGGGCCAGGTCAAATTGCAGAACTTGTCCGTAAGGCCCTGGGATGGGATTGGGACATCGAAGAAGTTTTCCGAACCGGTGAACGCATATTTAACCTCAAACGCCTGATAAACGTACGTTTGGGGATCACACCCGCTGAAGACAAATTGCCCTATCGATTGGCTCACGAACCGCGCCCTGATGGCTCAGCCGCGGGAAACCTGCCCGACATGGAGCAAATTTTAGCGGAATACTATGAAGCCCGGGGTTGGGATCCGGTCACAGGAGCCCCAACGCCAGAAACACTTAAACGATTAAATTTGGATGAAGTGATAAAGTGAACACCGCGATGTTCAAAGCCCACACTAAGGAGGAATGACACAATGAACGAGCCCATTCGTATCGGAGTTATCGGTGGTAGTGGGGTATACCAGATGGAAGCCCTACAAGATGTACAAGAAATCTCCATTGACACACCGTTCGGACCGCCATCGGATAACTATATTGTTGGCACTATTGAAGGAGTACGCGTCGCCTTTTTGGCCCGGCATGGGCGAGGCCACCGTATTATGCCCCACGAATTGAACAGTCGGGCCAACATTTGGGGATTTAAATCCCTGGGCGTGGAATACCTAATCGCCATCTCTGCTTGCGGGTCCATGAAGGAAGAGATAGAACCGGGACACATCGTCATCCCCGACCAACTTTTTGACCGCACCCGCCGCTCTCCACAAACCTTCTTTGGCGATGGGTTAGTGGTGCACGTTAGCGTCGCCGATCCCCTGTGCCCTTACTTAAGCGACATTCTCTACGAATCCGTTAAGGAAACCGGGGCCACAGTCCACAAAGGAGGGACATTCATCATCATCGAAGGACCGCGTTTTAGCACGAAGGGAGAAAGTCGTATCTTTCGTCAGTGGGGTGTTGACATCATTGGCATGACAGCCATCCCTGAAGCGTTCCTGGCCCGGGAAGCAGAGATGAGTTACGCTATTATGGCTCACGTCACCGATTACGACGTTTGGCATGAAGAGGAAGAACCTGTAACCGTGGAAATGGTTATTCAGCGGTTGCAACAAAACGCAGAGATTGCCAAACAAGCCGTTATTAATGCCGTACGTCGCCTCAAAGATGCACCACCAAGCCCTTACAGCAATGCGCTTAAAGATGCTATAATTACCGCGCGGGATAAGATCCCACCAGAAACCAAAGAGCGCCTACACTTATTAGTAGGCAAATATCTGGACGAATCATAAAAGGAGTGAGGCCATGTCCCTGCGAAAACTTGCTTTTTGGCTGGGCGTTGTCATAGGCGCTGGAGTGGGATACGCTATCGGCATATCGCTACCGGAGGAGGAACAGCAGCACCTTCGGGAAGAACTGCGTCAACGCGGCCAGCACCTTGTAACTAAAGCCAAGGAAGTGGGTGAACAACAAGCCCGAGATTGGGCAAAGGAAGCTCGAACACGCGCAGCAGAGTGGTTTGCCCAGGCCGAAAGTCACATTCCTTACACGCGTGACCGCAATAACGGCCACGCTCACTAAAACCTCATGGGGATGGGCGTCCGCTTACAGAGACGCTCATCCCCATATATTTGTCCTCCTTTGTGGGTTATGAGTCAAGACAAGATTGAATTTCCTCCCAAACAGCCTCCACAAGCACATCAAGGCGTTCTCTAACTGCCGGCGACAAATCGGGCCCCATGGAGAGAGACTCGGGTACCAGCCCTAGAGCCACAACATGGGGCGGACGAAGGCCCAGCACTTCGGCCAAAGAAAGCACCTCGGAAAGCGCCAGTTCGTGGAGGGAAACGCGAGCAGTAAACATGTGAGGGACCTCCGTCCCTTCCAGGCGAATCAATGTACCAGGGGGCGCGTCAGCCCGAATAGCATCGACCACAATAAGGTGCTGGACATTCTCGAATTCCGAGAGAAGGTGCACCCCTAGAACCGCCCCAACGCGAACACGAACCTCTTCTGGAAGATCATAGCGTTGCTGAAGGCGCTCAACAGCCCGAACCCCCAATCCATCATCGCGACGAAACGTATTTCCAAGCCCCAAGACAAGCACATTTGCACTCACGTACCTCTCCTCTGGAACACCCATTAAGTTCTAGAGCAACCTGGCAACTTACGAGATATATTAGCAAAAATAGGGACTTGTAAGGTAAAATCTTCTGGGTAACGGATAAAAATACCACGTAACTCTAAGGAATCGCCACATGACATCCAATACACGGGCCTGCCCATATTTAGGCTCTTTGGCAGGTGCAGACACCTACGTCACATACCCAAGTTTCCAAAATCGTTGCTTTGCCACAGGGCATGGCGAGCCCGTTTCTCGTGCAGAACAAAACCAATACTGTCTCTCAGAAAATCACATTCACTGCCCACGTTACATCAAAGCCCATACCTCCCCCTCGTCTGATCCTGAAACGGTTGACACAGAGAGAAACGAAACGAATGCGCGGGTTATCACGCTTGCACAGCCAGCCGCGACGACATATAGACGTTCTAAGAAATTTGGCTCTTTGGTGTTCTTGATAGGAGGTTTTAGTCTTATTTTTGTTTGCTTGGCTATCGCGGCCCTGTACGCGACATTGCGCTTACTTTCGCAGCCGGTGTTGGTTGGAGAGAAGACCGTGGAGGTTTCTACTCGGGGCATAGGCTTAATGGCTACGCGCACCCCACCCCACTCCCCACTTGTTCCCCCCACACAATCACCTACTACAACACCTCCCCCTTCCCCAACACCACCCCTCATGTCCACACCCTCTACTCCCTCACCTCCACCCCTCCCCCGATTAACACCTTCGCCTACCCCTATGCCGCCCACGCCCCCT
>Ga0256914_1001205_pt1 | contig 24249 bp, 18 predicted proteins | sample HulkmetaG_FD_191571 | JGI IMG/M metagenome (GOLD analysis project Ga0256914, IMG submission 191571) | Hydrothermal chimney microbial communities from Main Endeavour vent field at the Juan de Fuca Ridge, Pacific Ocean - Hulk | ecosystem: Environmental > Aquatic > Marine > Hydrothermal vents ... | reverse complement strand
GAGGCAGGTATGCCGGAGGCTGATCTATGGCAGGTATCGTAGGCTGGGGCACGTCGGTCCCCAAGTATCGGATCAAGGTCGAGGAGATCGCCCGCCAGTGGGGCGAGGACGCCGAGTCCTTCAAGAAGGGGCTCATGCTCCGGGAGAAGACCGTCCCGGGACCCGACCAGGACACCATCACCATCTCCGTGGAGGCGGCCCGCTACGCCCTCCAGCGGGCGTCCTACGTGGACCCCAAGGACATCGGGGCCATCTACATCGGCTCCGAGTCCCATCCTTATGCGGTCAAGCCCTCGGGTGTGACCGTGGCCGAGGCGATCGGGATGCACCCCGACTTCCATACGGCCGACCTGGAGTTCGCCTGCAAGGCGGGCTCCCAGGGGATGTTCCTGGCGTGGAGCCTGGTCGACTCGGGGAAGATGAAATACGCATTCGGGATCGGGGCGGACACGTCCCAGGGCGCGCCGGCCAACGCTCTCGAGTATTCGGCCTCGGCCGGCGGCGCGGCCTTCCTCTTCGGGAGGGAGAAGGTGGTGGCCGAGGTGGTGGAGACCCACAGCTACGCCACGGACACGCCCGACTTCTGGCGGCGGGAACACGAGTTCTATCCCCAGCACGGCGGGCGGTTCACCGGCGAGCCGGCCTACTTCCACCACCTGCTCTCCTGCGCCCGGATCGTCATGGAGAAGGCGGGCATGAAGCCTTCGGACTTCGCCTACGCCGTCTTCCACATGCCCAACGGCAAGTTCCCCATGCGGGCGGGCAAGATCCTGGGCTTCAAGAAGGAGCAGATCGAGCCGGGCTGGGTGGTGCCGATCCTCGGCAACACCTACTCGGGGGCCTCGCCCATGGGGCTCGCCGCCACCCTGGACATCGCAAAGCCGGGCGACCGGATCCTCATGGTGAGCTTCGGCTCCGGGGCGGGAAGCGACGGCTTCGTCTTCGAGACGACCTCCGAGCTTCCGGCCCTCCAGGACAAGGCGCCCAAGCTTCGGGCCCAGCTCGCCGACGATCCCATCTACCTCACCTACGGCCAGTATGCCGCCTTCCGCGGCAAGATCAGGGTTTGACCCGGAAGGGGGAAAGCGACCATGAGAGAAGTAGCGATCATCGGAGTGGGAATGAACGACCGGTGGGGGGAGCTCTGGGAGAAATCCCTCCGCGACCTCTACGTCGAGGCGGCCTTGCGGGCCATCGACGACGCCGGCGTGGACCATGTCGATTCGATGTACGTGGCCTGCATGTCGAGCGGGCTCTTCACGGGCCAGGAGCACATCTCGAGCTTGCTCGCCGACTACCTGGGCGTGGCGCCGATTCCGGCGGTGCGGGTGGAGTCGGCCTGCGCCTCGGGGGGCAACGCGCTCCGGCTGGGATACCTGGAGGTTGCCTCCGGGGCGAGTGACATCGTACTCGTGGGCGGCGTGGAGAAGATGACCGACGTGGACGGGAGCGAGGCCACCCTGGCGCTCGCCGCTGCGTCGGACTTCGAGTGGGAGGCCTTCAACGGCGTGACCTTCCCGGGGCTCTACGCCATGATGGCCCGGCGGCACATGCACGAGTTCGGCACGACGCCCGAGCAGCTCGCCGCCGCCTCGGTCAAGAACCACCACAACGGCACGATGAACCCGGTGGCCCAGTTCCAGATGGAGATCACCGTGGAGACCGTGCTCAACTCGGTGCTCGTGGCCGACCCGCTCCACATCCTGGACTGCTCGCCCGTGACCGACGGGGCGGCGGCGGTGATCCTCTGCCCGGCGGACCTGGCGAAGAAGTTCAACCCGGCGCCGATCAAGATCGCCGCCTCGGCGGTGGCCACCGATTCCATGGCCCTCCACTCGAGGAAGAGCCTGGTCACCATCGGGTCGGCCAAGGCGGCGGCCGAGAAGGCCTACAAGCAGGCGGGCGTGGGCCCGGGCGACATCGACCTGGCCGAGGTGCACGACTGCTTCACCATCTCCGAGATCTGCCTGGTGGAGGACCTGGGATTTACGGAGAAGGGTAAGGGCGGCGAGTTCACCGAGGCGGGCCACACGGCCCTGGACGGGAAGATCCCGGTCAACACCTCGGGCGGCCTCAAGTCCAAGGGGCATCCCGTGGGCGCCACGGGCGTGGCCCAGGCCATCGAGATCTACAAGCAGCTCCGCGGCGAGGCGGGGAAGAGGCAGGTGAAGGGGGCGAAGCGCGGGCTTTGCCACAACATGGGCGGAAGCGGCGGAACGAGCGCCGTGCATATCCTGGAGGTGATGTGAGATGACCGTCGCGAGAATCTGGAGGGAGCGGGGCAGGCGCTACCGCCTGGAGGCGGCCAAGTGCAAGGGCTGCGGCAAGGTCTTCTTCCCGGGCCGGCTGGTCTGCGACGAGTGCGGCTCCCGGGAGTTCGAGGAGGTGCGGCTCTCGGACAAGGGGAAGATCCTTACGTATACGGTGATCCGCGTCCCGCCGCCGGCGCACACCTACGAGACGCCCTACGCCGTGGCCATCGTGGAGCTCGAGGGAGGGGGGCGGATCACGGCCATGGTGGCCGACTGCGACCCCGAGTCCCTCTCCATCGGCCGGGAAGTCCGGGTGGTCTTCCGCAAGATCAGCCAGGACGGCGAGAAGGGCATCAAGTTCTACGGCTACAAGGTGGTGCCCGCCTGAGGCGGGACGGAGGCCCGAGATGGCAGGCAAGAGGACGATCCGCCGGGTGCTCATCGCCAACAGGGGCGAGATCGCCGTCCGGATCGCCCGCACCTTGAAGGAAATGGGGATCGCCGCCCTGGGGGTGGCATCGGACCCGGATCTGTCGGCCCTCCACGCCCTGGTCTGCGACCAGGTGGCGCCCCTCGGGGGGACCACTCCCCTCGAGACCTACCTGGACCAGGAGAAGATCCTGGCGGCGGCCAAGGCGATGGGGGCCGACGCGGTCCACCCGGGCTACGGCTTCCTGGCGGAGAACGCCTCCTTCGCGAAGGCCGTGGAGGAGGCGGGCCTGGTCTGGATCGGCCCGCCGCCCGAGTCCATCGCCCTCATGGGGGACAAGCTCACCGCCCGGGAGGCCGTGGCCAAGGCGGGGGTGCCGGTGATCCCCGGCTCGCCGGCCCTCTCCGACCCCGCCCTGGCCCGGGCCGAGGCCGAGAGGATCGGCTACCCGGTGATGATCAAGGCCTCCGCCGGCGGGGGCGGCAAGGGGATGCGGGTGGTCCGCTCCGCCGAGGAGCTGGAGGCCTCCCTGGAGGCGGCCCGCCGGGAGTCGGGCAAGGCCTTCGGCGACGACACGGTCTACCTGGAGAAGTTCATCGAAAGGCCCCGGCACATCGAGTTCCAGGTCCTGGCCGACCGGGATGGCCGGACGGTCCACCTCTTCGAGCGGGAATGCTCCATCCAGCGCCGCCACCAGAAGATCGTGGAAGAGACTCCCTCGGTGGCCCTGGACGAGAGGCTTCGCGAAGAGATGGGGGAGGCCGCCGTGGAGGCCGCCCGGGCCGCCGGATACGCCAACGCCGGCACGGTGGAGTTCATCTTCGGCGAAGGGGGGAAGTTCTACTTCCTTGAGATGAACACCCGCCTCCAGGTGGAGCATCCCGTCACCGAGATGACCTGCGGGATCGACCTGGTGCGCCACCAGGTGATGGTGGCCTCGGGCGAGCCCCTTGCTTTTACGCAAAAGGAGATCACCCGCCGGGGCCACGCCATCGAGTGCCGGATCTACGCCGAGGACCCGGCGAACCACTTCTTCCCGAGCTCCGGGGTGATCCGGGCCCTGGTGGAGCCTTCCGGGCCGGGGATCCGCAACGACACGGGGGTTTACGAGGGGGCTGAGGTGACCACCTTCTACGACCCCATGCTGAGCAAGCTGGTCTGTTTCGCCGAAGACCGCCGGGCCGCGGCGGAGAGGATGGAGCGGGCCCTCCGGTCCTACCTGGTCCTGGGGCCTTCTACGTCCATTCCTTTCCTGGCGGACCTGGTGGCCCACCAGGCCTTCCTGGAAGGGGACACCTGCACGGACTTCATCCCCAAGTACATGGAAGGATGGACGCCTCGGGCCGACAAGAAGGCCGAGGCGGCCCTCCTGGCCGCCCTGGCCGGGCCGGCCCGGGCCGGCGGGGGCGGGGCCGGAGCGGGGCGGGGCCGGGAGGCCTTCGACATCTGGCAGGCCCTTGGGAGAAAGGGGCTCTGATGCGCACCCTTCGCTACAACCTGGATGGAGAGATCCTGGAAGTGGAGGTCCGGGAGCGGGCCGGAAGCCCTCTTGTGGACATCACCGTCCGGCGTGAAACCGAGGCCGGGAAGGAGGAAGTCCTCTCCCTCCAGGAGGCCCGGGTGGTCCGCCGGGGGAGCCTGGTCCAGGTGGTCTGCCCGGGCCGGAACCTGGAAGGGGCGGTCCACCTTTCCTCTTCCGGGGAGGGTTGGGTCTGCCTGGAGGGGATGACCTACGGCCTGGCGGACGCGGACCTGGCGGCCGAGCAGGAAGGTGAGGAACCCGGCGCGGGCCCGGATGTGCAGGCACCCATGCCGGGCCGGGTGGTGAAAGTCCTCGTGGAACCCGGGGCCGAGGTGAAGAAAGGGACTCCCCTCCTGGTGGTGGAGTCCATGAAGATGGAGACGGAGATCGCCGCCGGGATCGACGGCGTAGTGGAGGAGATCCGCGTGTCTCCCGGGGACAATGTGAACCCTGGGGATACGCTTATTCGGATACAGCCCCAGGGCTGACCTGAGAGCCAGGAGGTTCGATATGGACATGGAGCTTCCCGAAAGCCACCAGATGCTCCGGGACACGGTCCGGGAATTCGCCGAGCAGGAGATCAAGCCCGTTGCGGAGGAACTGGACGAGAAGGAAGAGTTCTCCGTGGAGCTCACCCACAAGATGGGGGAGCTGGGACTCTTCGGGATCTTCCTCCCCGAGGAATACGGCGGCCAGGGCATGGACTACCTGGCCTACGTGATCGCCGTGGAGGAGATCTCCCGGATCGACGGGAGCCAGGCCGCCACCGTGGCGGCGGGCAACTCCCTCGGTTTGGGGCCGATCTACTACTTCGGCTCGGAGGAGCAAAAGCAGAAATACCTGCCCCTGCTCTGCACGGGGAAGAAGCTCTTCGCCTTCGGCCTGACCGAGCCCAACGCCGGATCCGACGCGGGCGGCACCCAGACTACGGCCAGGCAGGAAGGCGACGAGTGGGTGATCAACGGCTCCAAGATCTTCATCACCAATGCATCCACCCCAATCACCTGGGGGTCCGTGGTCCAGACGGTCACGGGAAAGCGGCCTGACGGCAAGAAGGAATACACTACCTTCATCGTGGAGAACGGCACGCCCGGCTTCGAGGCGAAGCCCATGCACAAGAAAATGATGTGGCGGGCTTCGAATACGAGCGAACTCTACTTCGACAACTGTCGGGTGAAGGACTCGGCCATGCTGGGAAAGCGGGGCGAAGGCTTCCACCAGATGCTCCACACCCTGGACTCGGGAAGGCTGGCCATCGCCGCCATGGGCCTGGGATGCGCCCAGGGCGCCCTGGAACTCGCCCTGCAATACACGAGTCAGCGAAAACAGTTCGGGCGGCCCGTCAATTCATTCCAGGCCGTCGCCTTCAGGCTGGCGGACGTGGCCACCGAGGTCGAGGCTGCCAGGGCCCTCCTGTATCGGGCCTGTTGGCTCCGGGACTCGGGGAAGCCCTTCGCCAAGGAAGCGGCCATGGCCAAGCTCTACTGCTCGGAAGTGGCGCTCCGGGCCGTCAACGCCGGCGTCCAGGCCATGGGAGGCTACGGCCTCATGAAAGAATACGGCATGGAGCGCTACTATCGGGACCAGAAGCTCCTCGAGATCGGAGAAGGCACCAGCGAGATCCAGCGCCTCGTCATCGCCCGCCACCTCGGCTGCAAACCACTCTGATCCCCCCATTTCCTGCCGGGAGTAGTTTTATAACGAAATCAGGAGCCTCGTTATAAAACTACTCCCGGCAGAAAAAGACAGGGTCTAAGGTTTCGTTATAAAACTACTCCCGGCAGGAAGGGTGAGGATGCCGGCGAGGGCGGTGAATCCTGCGATGCCGCTCCAGAGGAAGGCTGTCTCCAGGCCCCAGGCGTCGGCCACGGCCCCGACGGCAACGACGGCCAGGGACCGGACGGGGAAGCCCAGGAAGAGAAAGATCCCGTTCGCCACGGCGGGCCGGCTCCCGGATTCCTCCTGCACCAGGGCCAGGAGGACCGGGTTGTCCGAGTAGGCCACGAGGCCGAGCATCACCAGGCAGGGGAAGAGCATCCAGGGCGGGGCCAGGACCATGAGGATCATGAGGGCCGGCGAAAGGAGGGTCAGGGCCGCCACCATCCTCTTCCGGCCCCACCGGTCGGAGAGGGTCCCGGTGAGAAGGGATCCGGCGGCGCTGGTGGCCCTGAGGATGGCCAAGGCCGCCCCACCGAGCCAGAGCGATCCTCCCCGGGAGACGATGAAGACCGGGAGGAAGGTCCCCAAGGCCTGCGTGAGAAAGGACTTGCCGATCACAAGGACCGCCAGGGGCGCAAGAAGGCGGACCAGGGGCTTCCAGGATTCCTTTTTTCTGGACCGCCCCTTTCTCTCCTCCGCCTCTTTCTCCAAGGGCCGGGTGGCCCGCCAGACCAGGAAGGAGCCGAGGAAGGCCAGGGGAAGGAGCAGGGGCAGGCCGCCGGGCCCGAAGAGGGAGACCGCGGCCAGGCAAAGGAGTGGCCCTGCAGACCGGGCTCCTTCGCCTGCGAGCATGAAGAAGGACATGCCCATGCCCACCCTCTGCCGGGAGACCCGGGCCAGGACCACCGGGGCCGGCACGTGCCAGAGGGCCGAGCCGACGCCCCCGAGAAGCAGGACCAGGGCGAGAAGGACCTTGGAGGGAACGAGGCCGATCAGGGTCATGGACCCGGCCGTCACCAGGGGCGCCGCCACCAGGAGGCGGCGCATGCACATCCGGTCCGCCAGGGCCCCGAGAAAGGGATTGGCCAGGGAAGGGACACGCTGAAAGACCGAGAGGGCCCCGGCGGCCTTGTAGGTCAGGGAGAGCCTTTCCTGCAATACAGGCAGAAGAGGGGCGTAGAAGGAGCTGAAGACGTCGTGCAGGAAATGCCCGGCCGCAATGGCCAGCGTGGGCCCCCAGAGGGGGCCCTTCCGGGGCCCGGGGCCGGTTTCGGTCACCTGGGACCTGTCCGTGGCACCTGGTCCGGGACCGGGCGGGACCCGGCCCGGAGCTCCAGGATCTCCCCCGTCTCCTTCTCCAGGGCGAGTCGGGTCTTCTTCTTTTCCGTATACCATTTCTTTCCACGCAAAGGCGACTCGAAGGCTACGTGTCCCAGGCCTTCATTGCACCGTATATAAACTCGAATGCTCCGCCTCGATCCCGCCGGGGGGGGGCTACATGAGGCCCTTGTAGAGGCCTCCGTCCACGAGGATCGTGGTCCCCGTGATGTAAGAGGCCTTCTCGGAGCAGAGGAAGGCCGCCAGGGCGGCCAGCTCGTCCGGGTCGCCCATCCGCCTCAACGGCACCTCACGGAGGAGGGCCCGCCGGATCGCGTCCTCCTCCTCCCCGGCTCCGGCGGCCCGCTTCGCCAGGAGTGACCTGGCCCGCTCGGTGTCGAAGTACCCGGGGCAGAGATTGTTTACGGTGATCCCGAAAGGCCCGACTTCTCCCGCCAGGGTCTTGGCCATGGAGACGAGGGCGGACCGGAGGGCGTTGCTCAGGACCAGGTCCGGGCTGGGTTGCTTGACCGTGATGGAGGCCAGGTTGAGGATCCGCCCCCAGCGCCGGTCCTTCATGCCGGGAAGGACTCGCTTCACGGCGTGGATCACGGGCCGAAGCAGAAGGCCGTAGGCCTCGTCCCAGGCCTCCTCGGGAAGGCTCTCGAAGGTCCCGGGCGGCGGCCCCCCGGCGTTGTGGAAGTAGATGTCCACTCCCCCCCATGCTTCCAGGGCGTCGTCGATCCAGGCGTCCAGCATGGCCGGTTCCCTCACGTCGCAGGGTACGGCCCGCACTTCCGCGCCCCTTTCCTTCCCGATCCTCTCCCGCGCCTCCTCCAGTGGTCCCTTCTCCCTGGCGCAGATGGAGACCTTCGCGCCCTCACTTGCCAGGGCCCGCGCCACGGCGAACCCCAGTCCCTTGCTGGCTCCCCCCACGAGCGCCCTCTTTCCCTCCAGGCCCAGGTCCATGGGGCGTTCCTCCTTTCCATGCCCTCTCCACCCTCCCCAGGCCTTCCCTCACCCGCTTCTTCTTGGATGGCGCCATGCGGATGGTCTCAAGGAGTCTGCGGCTTTTCGTGATGGATTTCCAGGCCCGGTCTCTTCGGCCGTGCCTGAGCTGGATCTCGGCAAGGAAGAGAAGGGCTTCCGGGTCACCCTCTCCGGTCAGGGCGGCAGTTTTTTCGGCGGAACGAATATCTTCTCCGGGAGGCGCGCCGGGGATTCCGGCCCGGGCCCCGGCGTGAATCTCCGCCAGGGTGAACCAATCCCAAAGGGAATCACGGTCCTTTTCCATCCAGCGGAGGATCTCCGCCCTGGCCTCTGCCGTCCGCCCGAGGTCTTTGAAGATCCGAACCAGGTTCTGGTGGGAGATCCTGTGGTCCGGCCGCAGGGAGACCGCCTTCCTTATGTGGGGGAGAGCCTCTTCGAACCGCCCGAGCCTGGCCAGGGTGGTGCCGAGGTTGAGGCGGAACCGCCAGTTCTCCGGGTCCCTCTCGGCGGCTTCGCTGAACCAGGGAAGGGCCTCGAGGGGGTCCTCCCGTCGAAGGAGCCCCATGCCCTCGAAAGCCTCCCCCCGGCCGGGATCGAGCCGGATCAGGGAGCGGTAGAGCTCCTCGGATTGTTTTCGCCTCCCCGTCTTCCTGAGGACCCAGGCCAGGCTGGAACGGATGGTGTAGTTCTGCGGATCCAGCTCCATGGCCTTCTCGAGGTGCCTCTCGGCCTCTCCCGGCTTCCGCATCTGGATGGCCAGGAGGCCCAGGTTCATGTGGGGGGAGACATACCCGGGCCGGGCGGCCGAGGCCTTCTTCAGGCACTGCTCCGCCTCTTCCCATTTCCGTTTCTTGACCAGGACGAGACCGAGATTGTTCCATGCCTGGAAGAGTTCCGGGTCTGAGGAAACTGCCTTCCTGTAGTGGTCCAGGGCGGCGGAAGGGTCCCCTTTCGCGGAGGAGAGGACTCCCATGTGGAGGTGGATGGAGGCGGCTGTCTTTCTGTCCCGGCCGTGGCGGGCCAGGTCTTCTTCCAGGACGGCCAGGGCCCGGTCGATCCTCCCCAGGGAGGCCAGGCAGAACGCACGGATCCTGTACGCGGTGTGGGGCTCCGGGGCTCCCGCCGCCTTCCTCTCGTCCAGGATCTCCAGGGCCCGGGCGGGATCCTGGAGAGAGAGGGCGAGAGCCAGGAAGAACTTCGCGTCGATTCTCCCGGGCCAGAAGTTCTCCAGGGCCAGGGCCGCCCTCCGGGAGGCCCGCCGGGCCGCGACCAGGGCTTTTTTCGCCTCGGCGGCTTTGAAGGCAAGGGCGGCGAGATTGTAGAAGTAGAGGGCCCGCGGGCGGGGGGAAAGGAGGATCGACTCCTCGGCGGCCCGGAGGGCTTCCCGGAAATCCCTTCCGGCCATGGTCCGGCCTGCCCGCTTCCCCGCCTCGAGGGACGCCAGGAAGAAATCCATCGAGGAGCGGAGTTTCTTCGCGGGGGATTCCCCGGGCTCACCCCTCACCCCTGCCGGGGCCGGCTCCTCCTCTCCTTCCTCCAGGAAGAGGCGGCGGGCGAGGAGGACGTCCCGGTCCTTGGGATCCAGGGAGAATGCCTTCTTCAAAAGGGATTTCCCCTCGGCGGGGTTTTCCTCCATCACAAGAAAGGCCATGCCCAGGAGGTCCTCCAGTCTCTCCTTCTTCATGGCCGCCTGGGCGAGGCGGATCTCGCCTTGCTTTCCCGAAAGGTAGATCCCCATTCCCCCAAGGGAAAACAGGGCGGCCCCCAGGACGAAGGCCAGGACGGCCTTCCTGGGCTCGCGTTTCACCCATTTCAGGGCCCTGGAGAGGGCTGTGGGCCTCCTTGCGGAGACGGGCCTGTATTCCAGGAAGGCCCGCAGGTCCCGGGCGAATTCACCGGCCGAATAGTAACGGAGAGCCGGATTCTTCTCCAGGGCCTTCAGGATCACGGCGGAAAGGTCGGGATGCAGGTCCGGGGCGACCTTGTGCGGCTCGGCGGGGTCCTTGGTGAGGATCCTGCCCAGGACCTGGTGGGTCGATTCCCCGGCGAAGGGCTTTTTCAGGGTCAGGAGCTCGTAGAGAGTGGATCCCAGGGAGAAGACGTCCGTCCTTCCGTCCACCCTTCCACCTCTCGCCTGTTCAGGAGAAACGTAATGAGGCGTCCCCACGAAGTCCCCCGTCATGGTCATGGTGGGGTCGCCGCTCTCCCTGGCCAGGCCGAAATCGGTTAGCACGGCCCTTCCGTCGGGACGGACGATGATGTTGGAGGGTTTCACGTCCCGGTGGACGATGCCGGCCCGGTGGGCGTGGTCCAGTGCCAGGGCCACCTGCAGGACGAGGTCCAGGACACACTCCACGTAGCCTCCCTTCCAGGCGGGGGCCTCCCGGAAGGGGAGGCCGCACAGGGAGGCCACCAGTTCTCCTACCTCTCTCCCCTCCCGGGGGATCCGCTCCTTCCGGGCGGCCTCTTCCAGGATCTCGGCGAGGGAAGCCCCTTCCACGAGCTCCATGGCGAGAAAGAAGGTGTCTCCTTCGCTTCCGAAGGCGAGGATCTTCACCAGGCCCGGGTGGTCCAGGGATGCGGCGATCTGGGCCTCCCTCCGGAACCTGGCCAGGGACGCCGGGTTGGAGGCGGGCCCGAGGGAAAGGACTTTCAGGGCGACTTTTCGGTCCAGGGAAACCTGGCGGGCCTCGTAGACCACGCCCATGCCGCCGCGGCCTATCTCGCCCAGGATCTCGAAATCCCCCATACGGCCCGGGCCTTCTTCGGCGGGCTCCTCGCCGAGGAGGGGCTCCAGGAATTCCCTGAGGTGTGGGTTCCGGGAGAGGAGATCGGCAGGGGATTCCCGCCGGCCCTCTTCCTTCCAGCGGGTGAAGACCTCCAGGGCGTCCTGGAGGAGTTTCATTCCGTCCCTGGCCCCCGGAGGAGGGGCTTCGCCCGGGCCGTTCATGGAGAGGCCTCCCTTCGGGAATCAGGGGATAAGGAGTTCGGGGCGGAAAGAGGGGGGAAACCAATACTTCATTATAACCCCTCCGGCCGTGAGGGGACTTCAGGCCAGGGCGTCTCCCAGGTTCCCCTTTCGGAGGGACTCCACTTTCCGGGAGAGTTTTGGGAGGGCCCGGCGGAATCGCATCCTGGCGCCGCTCTCCCCGAGTCCCAGGATTCGGCCGATTTCCCGGAAACTTTTTTCCTCGAAGATCCGGAGCACCAGGACCCGCCTCTCGGGGGGAGGGAGGAGTTCCAGGGCCAGGCGGATCCGGGCTTCCTCCTCGTTGCGCTGGGCGGCCTGGCTGGGGGTGGTGGGGGGGCGCACACCCGGGTCCAGGCCCAGGAGGGTGTCCCCCGGAAGGGGGCGTTCTTTGTGGAGGTTCCGCCGTTTCGCCGTGAACCAGTCGTATTTGTCCCGGAGTACGTTCTCCACGACTTTGGCCAGGAGGGCCCGGAATTGGGCCTGGTTCGCCAGGAGGAACCGGGGGCCGTACTTGAGGAACTCCACCATGGCGTCCTGGACGATGTCCATGGTCTCCTCCTTGCGGCGAAGGAAGGGGCCGAGTCTCTTCCTGACCCGCCCGGCCAGGAAGGAAAGGTTCTTCCGAACCAACTGGTCGAGGGCCTCTTTGTCTCCCTCGTTCCAGCGCTGGAGGAGCTCCAGGGTCCTGTCTTCCACGGGCATTCCTCCATTTTCCCTTCCCCCGGGAGGATTGACCAGGGGCAGGCGGAAACCCGGCCTTTTCCCGCAGGAGGATCCCCTTTATCTTCCTCATCCTCCGCCGGACCGAGGGCGGGGATCCAGGGAGGCCCCTCCGCATGCCAGGTGACCTGAACGAACGGGAAGCACGGTTCTGGGACGAGCACGAGGAGAAGATTTCCCTCCTCTATTCCCGGCCCCACGACTGGCGTTTCGTCCCGGCCCTGGCGGACAGGATCGTCGCTCCGAGATACGGTTACCTCCGCAGGGTCCTGGCCCGCCACCGCCGGGAGATCGGGAGTCTCCTGGACATCGGGTGCGGCAACGGCTGGTTCTGCCACGCCGCCGCCGCCATGGGGATCCGCTCCCTGGGGGTGGACCTCTCGCCCAGGAAGATCGATGCAGCACGGGAAAGGGCGGAAAGGCTGGGCCTTGGCGGGATGTGCCGCTTCTTCGCCGCCGACGCCACGGAATTCGATCCGGGGGAGAGGGTGGATCTCCTGGCCTCCAACGGGAGCCTCCACCACCTGCCCGGCCTGGAGGAGGTCTTCCCTGCCATGGTGGAAAGGTTGCTTCGCCCGGGTGGGCTCATGCTCTTCTCCGAGCCGAACCACGAGGGGATGCCGCCGGGGCTGAGGAGGTTTCTGACCCGCCTGGCGGGAAACCGCCTCTTCGGGAGGTTTTTCGACCTGGAATTCTACGCCGAGGTGACCGCCGGGCGGGCCGGGGAAGGCGGCGGCGGATTCGACTTGAGGGGTGAGAGCCCGGCCGGCCTGGAGTTCGCCGGCGGGCACAAGACCGTGGGCGAGGTCTTGAAGGAACTGGGCTATCCCCTCGTGGAGGAACGTTTCTTCCACTTGTTCGCCGGCCACCTGGCCAACGCCTTCTACGTCTTCATGAAACCCCGGGCCGTGAAGCTCCTCTTCCGGGTCCTCCTGCCGGCCCTGGTCCGCCTGGACACGTGGATGTGCCGCCGGCCCGGAAAGGCCCGGTATGCGGAAGAGGGAGTCTGGTTCTTCCGGGCTCCCGGGACGACGCAGGGAAAGGGGGAGAGGGGGATGTCCGGCCTGGATTGACAGGGGGCCGCCCCGCCTGTCCCGGCCGGGGGGAAAGGGCCCTCCGCCGTGCCCTTTCCCCCGCCGGCCGTCAGGGCTTCACATGTTGCGGCGGTAACGCCCGCCCACTTCGTAGAGGGCCTTTGTGATCTGGCCCAGGGAGGCGACCCTGGTGGTCTTCATCAGCTCGGCGAAGATGTTCCCCCCCGAGACGGCGACCTGCTTGAGCCGCTCCAGGGCCGGGCCGGCCTCCCGGGCGTGGCGGGCCTGGAATGCCCGGAGCCTCTCGAGTTGTTCCCGCTTCTCCTCGTCGGTGGCCCGGGCGACCTCTTTGTCGGGAGGCACGACGGCGTCGCCCTGCTTGTGGGGATTCAGGAAGGTGTTGACGCCGATGATGGGAAGCTCGCCGCTCTGCTTGAGCTTCTCGTAGTCCATGGACTCTTCCTGGATCTTGCTCCTCTGATACTGGAGCTCCATCGCGCCCAGGACGCCTCCACGCTGGTTGAGCCTTTCGAACTCCTCCAGGACGGCCTCCTCGACGGCCTCGGTGAGCCACTCGAAGAAGTAGCTCCCCTGCCAAGGGTTTTCATTTTTCGTAAGGCCGTATTCCTTCAGGGCGATGAGCTGGATGGCCATTGCCCTTCGGACCGATTCCTCCGTGGGGGTGGTGATGGCCTCGTCGTAGGCGTTCGTGTGCAGGCTGTTGCAGTGGTCGCAAAGGGCCTGCAGGGCCTGGAGGGTGGTCCGGATGTCGTTGAAGTCCATCTCCTGGGAGTGTAGCGACCGGCCCGAGGTCTGGATGTGGGACTTGAGCTTCTGGGAGCGCTCATTGGCCCCGTACCGCTCCTTGAGGGCCACCGCCCAGATCCGCCGCGCCACCCTGTTGATCACGGTGTACTCGGCGTCCATGCCGCTGGAGAAGAAGAAGGAGAAGTTGGGGGCGAACTTGTCCACCGCCATGCCGCGGCCGAGGTAGTATTCGAGAAGGGTAAATCCGTTCGCCAGGGTGAAGGCCAGCTGGGTGATCGGCGTGGCCCCGGCCTCGGCGATGTGGTATCCGCTCACGCTCACCGAGTAGTAGTTGCGGACGTTGTGCTCGATGAAGAACTCCTGGATGTCCCCCATCATCCTCAGGGCGAAGTCCACGGCGAAGATGCAGGTGTTCTGTCCCTGGTCCTCCTTGAGGATGTCCGCCTGGACGGTGCCCCGGACCACCGAGAGGGTGTAGGCCTCGATCTCCTCCCGCTCCTCGGGGGTGGGCTCCCGCCCCTTCTCCTTGCGGAACTTCTCCACCTGCTGGTCGATGGCGGTGTTGAAGAAGAAGGCCAGCATGATGGGAGCCGGACCGTTGATGGTCATGGAGACCGATGTGTAGGGGTCGCAGAGATCGAACCCGGCGTAGAGGTCCTTCATGTCGTCAAGGGTGCAGATGCTCACCCCGCTCTCGCCGATCTTCCCGAAGATGTCGGGCCTTTCGTCGGGATCCTCGCCGTAGAGGGTGGGGGAGTCGAAGGCCGTGGAGAGGCGCTTCGCCTTCTCTCCCCGGCAGAGGAAGTGGAACCTCTTGTTGGTCCGCTTGGGGCCCCCCTCCCCGGCGAACATCCGCTTGGGATCCTCGTCCTTGCGTTTGAGGGGAAATACTCCGGCCGTGAAGGGAAACCTCCCGGGCACGCCCTCGAGGAAGAGGTAGCGGACCACCTCCCCCCGGTCTTCCAGGCGGGGGAGGACCACCCTGGGCACGTCCGTGCCCGAGAGGGTCCGGGATGTGAGTTCGTACTCCACGACCTTGTCCCGGATCCTGGCCTGGAAGATCTTGCCGGAATATTGTTTCCGCAATTCCGGCCACTCCTCCAGGGCCTTCCTCACCTCGGGCGGAAGTTCCTCCCTCGCCCGGGCCGCCTCCCGGAGGAGTTCTTCTCCACGCCCCTCACCGAGAGCCCGGGCGGCTTCTTCCAGGACCTGGACGCGGCGGACCTTCTCGGCGGAACGGCGGACCTTCTCCTTGTATTCCCTCACCGTGCGTGCGATCTCGCCCAGGTAGTTGACCCGGTCGGGAGGGATCAGCGCCGCCGAGGGCTGGTTCTCCCAGTCCGTTTCGAAGGGGAAGGGCGCGTCCACCTCGAAGCCGGTCTTCTCGCCCAGGATTCCCAGGATGCGCCGGTAGAGTTCGTTCACGCCCTTGTCATGGAACCGGCTCGCCACGGTCCCCACCACGGGAAGCTCCTCCTCCGGGATGTCCCAGGCCTTGTGGTTGCGGCGAACCTGTTTTCTGACGTGTTTCAGGGCGTCCGGGGAGCCGGGCTTGTCGAACTTGTTGATCGCCACCAGGTCGGCCTGGTCGAGCATCTCGATCTTCTCGAGCTGGGTGGGGGCGCCGAATTCCGAAGTCATGACGTAGAGGCTCATGTCGGCAAGCTCGGTGACGGCCGAATCCCCCTGGCCGATGCCGGAGGTCTCCACCAGGATCAGGTCGTAGCCGGCCCGGCGGAAGAGCTCCACGGCCTGGACGGCCGAGTCGGTCACCTCCCGGCCCGCCCCCCGGGTGGCCATGGACCGGAAGAATACCCTGTCGGGATCCATGGAATTGAAGCGGATCCGGTCCCCCAGGAGGGCCCCCCCCGAACGCTTCCGGGTGGGGTCCATGGCCAGGACGGCCACCTTCCCCCCGGGCGAGTGCTGCAGGAAGCGGTTCACGATCTCGTCCACCAGGGAGGACTTGCCTGCTCCCCCCGTCCCGGTGATCCCCACCACGGGCGCCCGCCCTTCGCCGGCGGCGGCCTTCCTCACACCTTCCAGGGCCTCTTCCCCCCGGCCCTCCTCCACGGCGGAGAGGGCCCGGGCCAGGGCGAGGGGATCTCCGGCGGCCAGGGCCGCAGGGTCGAACCAGCCCTTCTCGAGGACGCTGAAGTCCGACTTCTCCAGGATGAGGTCGATCATCCCCTCGAAACCCATCACCCTGCCGTCCTCGGGGGAGAAGATCTTGGCCACGCCGTAGGCCTCGAGTTCCTTGATTTCGGCCGGGAGGATGGTGCCTCCTCCTCCTCCGAAGACCCTGACGTGGGAGAGCCCTTTCTCCCGGAAGAGATCGACCAGGTATTTGAAATACCGGATGTGGCCGCCCTGGTAGCTGGTCACGGCCACGGCCTGGACGTCCTCCTGGACGGCGGCATCCACGACTTCGCCGGCCGACCGGTTGTGACCCAGGTGGATCACCTCCGCCCCGGAGTCCTGGAGGACCCGGCGGACGATGTTGATCGCCGCGTCGTGGCCGTCGAAGAGTGATGCCGCCGTGACGACCCTGATGTGGTGCTTGGGGTGGTAACGTTCTCCGCTCATCCTTTACCGTGCAATCCTTTCAACACGAGGGTGGCGATGACGAGACGCTGGATCTCGTTGGTTCCCTCGTAGATTTCGGTGATCTTGGCGTCCCGGAGGTGGCGCTCGACGGGATAGTCCGTGGTGTAGCCGTAGCCCCCGTGGATCTGGAGGGCCTTGTTGGCGCACAAGGAGGCCGTCTCGGAGGCCTTGAGCTTGCACATGGCCGAGTAGATGGTGAAGGGTTTGCCCGCGTCCTTGAGGCTCGCCGCCTCGTAGGTGAGGAGCCTGGCGCATTCCAGCTCGGTGGCCATCTCGGCCAGCATCCACTGGATGGCCTGGAAGGAGGCGATGGGCTGGCCGAACTGGTGGCGCTCCTGGGCGAACCTGCGGGCGGCGTCCAGGGCGGCCTTCCCGATCCCCAGGGCCTGGGCGGCGATGCCGATCCGGCCGCCGTCCAGGGTGATCAGGGCTATCTTGTAGCCCTGTCCCCGCTCGCCGAGGAGGTTCTCCTTGGGGATCCTGCAATCCTCCAGGACGAATTCCGCCGTGGAGGTTCCCCGGATGCCGAGCTTGTCCTCGAGCTTCCCGACGGAGAAGCCCGGCGTGCCCTTCTCTATGATGAAGGCCGAGATCCCCCGGCTTCCCTTGTCGGGGTCGGTGGAGGCGAAGAGGATGACGGTGTCCGCCTCGTTTCCGTTGGTGCACCAGAGCTTGGTTCCGTTGAGGACCCAGGAGTCGCCGTCCTCCTTGGCGCGGCAGGAGACGGCCGCGGCGTCCGATCCTGCGCCCGACTCGGAAAGCGAAAAGGCCCCGAGCTTTTCGCCCGAGGCCAGGGGAACCAGGTATTTCTTCTTCTGCTCCTCCGTTCCGAAACGGAGGAGCGGGTCACAGACGAGGGAGTTGTTCACCGACATGATCACTCCCGTGGAGGCGCAGGCCCGGCTGATCTCTTCCATCGCCAGGACGTATTCCACGTATCCCATGCCCGCTCCGCCGTATTCCTCGGGCACGGCCACGCCCATGAGCCCCATTTCGCCCATTTCCCGGATGATCTCGGCCGGGAAGGCGTGTTCCTTGTCCGTCTTCTCTGCCAGCGGGGCGACCCTCTCGTCGGCGAACTTCCGGGCCATGTCCCGGATCATCTGCTGTTGTTCGTTCAACTCGAAATCCATGGGGACCTCTCTTTCAAAAGACTCTCATGCGGGTTCGATCGGCTCTGTCTCGAAATACTTCTTGCCGCGCTTCACGCGAAGGAAATGCATCTCGGGTTCGTGGGGGAAGGTGTGGATCCAGCCTTCGTCTGCGGCCCGGCCGACGAGGCTGGTCCTCTGCTCCAGGACGACCAGGGGAAAGAGATCGTAGGCCATTCCGTAACCCGGATCCAGGTGCCTGCTCGTGGGAACCAGGTCCCCCCAGAAGACCAGGGTCTCCCCTTCCGACTCGACCAGGACGACCTGGTGGCCCGGGGTGTGCCCTCCCGTGGGGAGGAGGCGGATCCCCGGGACGATCTCCTTCTCCCCCCGGTGGAGGTCCCAGAGGCCTGCCCGGGTCACGGGCTCGATGGCCGTGAGGGGGTAGCTGGCCCTGAGTCTTCTGGGGGGATCCAGGGCGAACTTCATCTCCTCCTCCTGCACGTGGTAACGGGCCTTCGGGAAGGTCGGGGCGAAGGTCCCCTCTGGAAGCTTCTTCGTGCAGTGGCCGATGTGGTCGAAGTTGAGATGGGTCAGGACCACGTGGTCTATGTCTTCCGGGGCGACCCCCAGGGCCCGGAGCCTCCCGGGAAGGGGATGGGGCTGCTCCACGGCGAACATCTGGACCTCCTTTTCCCCCAGGGCCGACCCGATCCCGGCCTCGACCAGGACCAGGGCGTCGGGGGTCCGAACCAGGAGGGAGTCCAGGCCCATGCGGATCCGGTTCAGCTCGTCGGCGGGATAGCGTTTCTCCCAGACCACTTTGGGCACCACGCCGAACATCGCCCCCCCGTCGAGGCGGTAGTGTCCATCCTGGAGGAGGGTCACCTGGAAAGAGCCGACCCGGGTCTGGAGAAAGAGCGGATCCATGCAATCGCCTCCAAAACAAAAACCGAACGGACCGGGCATTCTACCCGGGCCGGGCCGGGAAAGCACGAGCGGGCCGGCGGCCCGGGCAATTCCCGGCCTCCTCGGGACGTTCCGGGTCTGTAAGGGGGACCGGAAGGGGGTGGAGAGCGGCCATGATCTTTGGTTTGACCCAGAACACAGGCTTCCAGAGCTCGGGCTTCAGGGAGTTCCGGACCGCCCTGTGCCCCTGCGGCGTGGGCTCCCTGGTGCAGGCGGGACACCAGGTTTACGTAGAAGCGGGCCTGGGCGGAGAGGGCAGCGGGTTCCAGGACGAGGAATTCGCCAGGGAAGGGGGGCGGGTCCTCCACTCCTTCGACGAGGTGGTTCGCCGCTCCCAGGTGATCCTGAGGGTCGCCCCCCCGGGGGACAGGCTCCTGGGCCTCCTCCGGCCGGGCCAGCTCGTCATCTCCCTGCTCCAGTACGGCCTGGACGAGAAGGAGACGGCCCAGAATGTGGCCGCCACGGGGGCCACGGCCGTGGCCATGGAACTCCTGACTTCCCCCAACGGCACCTGCCCTGTCTTCACACTCATCAGCGAGATCGCAGGCGCGATGCTCCCCCATATCGCCGCCTGGTATCTACAGGCCAGGGAGGCCGGCCGGGGGATCCTCCTCGCCGGAATGACCGGCCAGCCTCCGGCCAACGTGGCCGTCATCGGCGCAGGCACCCTCGGCCTGAGGGCCACTGAAGGCTTCCTGGGGGCCGGCGCCCAGGTGGACCTGCTCGACTTCGACCTGGACCGGCTCAGGGAAGCCGAGAGGTTCCTCCACTTCCGGGTGAACACCATCCAGTCCAGCCCCCTCACCTTGAAGCGGGTGGCCAGGTACGCCGACGTCCTGGTCTGCGCGGCCAACCTGGTGGCGAGTCCCATGGTCCCCATCGTGACGAAGGAGATGGTCCAGTCCATGAAGCAGGGCTCGGTGATCATCGACGCCTCCATCGACCAGGGCGGTGGCGTGGAGACGAGCCGGGTCACTTCCCACAGGGAACCGGTCTTCCAGGAGTTCGGCGTGACCCACTACTGCGTGCCCAACATCTCCGCCACGGTGCCCAGGACGGCCTCGCGGGCCCTTTGCTCGGCCCTGACCCCATTCCTCCACCAGATCGGCGAATTCGAGGACCTCTCGGCCCTGGAGCGGAGCGAATCCCTCCGCCGGGCGGTCTACGTGTGGAAGGGGAAGGTGATCGAGGACCGCCTCATTCCGTTTGCGGGGAAAGGAAAACTCTGATGGGCGGGGAAAAGAGGGACGAACCGCTGATCCTCGCGGTCAACCCGGGCTCCACCTCCACGAAGACGGGCCTCTTCAGGGGGGAGGAGCCCCTGGCCTCGGAGGCGATCAGCCACTCCGTGGAGGAGCTGGCTCCCTTCAAGCACTTGATCGAGCAGTTCGACATGCGCAGGGAGAAGGTGCTGGCCTTCCTCGAGAAGTCCGGTTACGAACCAAAGGATCTTTCGGCCGTGGTCGGAAGGGGCGGTCTCCTCAAGCCCATCGTGGGCGGGACCTACAGGGTCAACGAGAAGATGCTCTCCGAGCTGAGGGCCGGCGAGCACGGCGAGCACGCCTCCAACCTGGGGGCGGTCATCGCCCACAGCATCGCCGAACCCGCGGGGATCCCGGCTTTCATCGTGGATCCCGTCGTGGTGGACGAGCTCGTCCCCGAGGCGCGCCTCTCGGGCCTGCGGGAAATTCCCAGGAGGAGCATCTTCCACGCCTTGAACCACAAGGCCATGGCCCGCAAGGCCGCGGCCCGGCTGGGCAAGCACTACGGCGAGGCCCGCCTGGTCGTGGCCCACATGGGAGGGGGGATCAGCGTGGGAGCCCACCTCGGGGGCAGGGTGGTGGAGGTGAACAACGCCCTCAACGGGGACGGGCCGTTCGCCCCGGAGCGCACCGGGGGCCTCCCCGCATGGGACCTCATCCAGCTCACCCTGTCCTTCGCCTACAACAAGCTCGAGCTTCAAAAACTCCTCACCGGAAAAGGCGGCATGGTGAACTACCTGGGCACCAACGACATCCGGGAGGCCTGGAGGAGGGCCGACGAGGGCGACGCCGAGGCCGCCCTGGTGATCCGGGCCATGGCGTGGCAGACGGCCCGGGAGATCGGGGCCTGCGCCGCCGTCCTGGAGGGGAAGGTGGATGCCCTGGTCCTCACGGGGGGGCTGGCCAAGGACGAGCGCCTGGTGGAGCTCATCCGGTCCCGCGTGGAGTGGATCGCCCCCGTTCTGGTCCTTCCCGGCGAGGCCGAGCTGGAGGCCCTCGCCATGGGTGGACTCCGGGTGCTCAGGGGGGAGGAAGTGGCGAAGGAGTACGAGTAGCCTGCCTTGGAGAAATTTCCATGAATCGGATTTCAAACCTGGAAGAGATGACGGCCCTGGTGAAGGGACGCGAGATCCGGACCCTGGCCGTGGCGGCGGGACACGACCCGGCCACCATCGAGGCGGCGGCGAGGGCCGCCCGGGAGGGGATCTGCCGGGTGGCCCTCGTTGCGGACCCGGCCAAGGTGGAGGCCCTCTGCCTGGAGAAGGGGATCGACAGGGATCTCTTCCATGTGGAGGCCCAGCCGGACGAGAAGAAGGCTGCGGCCCGGGCCGTGGAGATGGTCCGCTCCGGCGAGGCCCAGGTCCTGATGAAGGGGCTTTTGGGCACGGAGAAATACATGCGGGCCATCCTGGACAAGGAGAAGGGCCTCCTTCCCAAGGGAGCCCTTCTCACGCACCTGGCCGTCATGGAGGTCCCTGCCTACCCCAAGCTCCTCTTCGTCTCCGACGTCGCGGTCATCCCGGCTCCGACCCTGGAGCAGAAGGTCAAGATCCTCTCCTACGCCGCCGGCGCGGCCCGGAAGTTCGGGATCGACCGGCCCAAGGCGGCCGTTATCTCGGCGACGGAGAAGGTCAGCTCCGCCATGCCCTCCACCATGGACGGGGCCGTCCTGGCCCAGATGGCCCGCCGGGGCCAGATCGGTGACCTGGAGGTGGACGGTCCCTTGGCCCTGGACGTGGCCCTGTCCAAGGATTCCGCCCTGGTGAAGGGGATCCGGTCCCCCGTGGCGGGCGAGGCGGACATCCTGCTCTTCCCCAACATCGAGGCGGGAAACGCCTTCTACAAGGCCGTCACCAAGCTGGCCGGCGGACGGCTCGGGGCGGTGGTCGCAGGCGCCGCCGCACCCTGCGTGCTCACGAGCCGCGCCGACGACGAGGAGACCAAGTTTCTCTCCATCGTATTGGGGTGCCTCCTCGGCTGAGAGGGGGCGGTCCGGCGGCCGACTAGAGACCCAGCTCGGGGTGGTCCAGGAGGAAGGCTTTCTTGTACCTGGCCGCCGCCCCCTGCAGGTCCCCCTTCTTCTCCAGGAGCAGGCCCTGGAAGTAGATCACCCTGGAGGAACCGGGGTGGAGGCGCTCCAGGCGGGCCAGTTCGGCCGAGGCCTCCCCGAGCTTCCCCGCGGCGATCAGGCAGGCCGCGGCGCCGAGGGCGGGCTCCAGGGCGGAGGGGTGGGCTTTCGCGAGGGAACGGAAGATCTCTTCCGCCCTTGCGGAATCACCCTTCGAGAGGAGGATGAACCCCAGGAGGGATCCCGCCTCCAGGTCGGGCGCCCGGCCCTTCAGGGCCTTTTCGAGGATTCCGGCGGCCAGGGAGGGCATACCCTTGGCGAGGAGGCGCCTCGCAGTGGAGACGTACCGGGCCAGTGCCGGCCTTTCCCCCCCGGCCCCCTCCTTCCCCGGCGCCTTGCCGAAGGGGGTGGCGATCCCCATCTTCTCCTTCACGGCCAGGGCGGTCCTTTCCAGGAAATCCTGGGGACATCCGGCGAGCTGGAAACGGAGGATCCCCTCGGGGGAGACGATCTGGGTCGTGGGAACGGCGATGATCCCGAAGGTGTCCCAGTTCTTCCCCGCCGGGTCGAAGAGGACGCGGACCTCCACGGGGACCTTCCCCGAGGTGCCCGTGCGGGCGGCGTCCCGGGCCGGGGCCTCCTGCGGGCCACCGGAAAAGATCACCCAAAGCTCCGCCTTTTCCCTGAGGCAGTTGGAGGAGCCGAAGAGCCGGACCAGGTCGCCAAGGACCAGGTGGAACCTCTTGTCGTCCTTCGCCCAGAGAAGGATCCTCCACTTCCCGCCCTTCCAGGGGAGGCGGACTTTTTTCCCGGCCGGGTCCACTCCCTCCAGGGAAGGAACCTTACCGCCCGGCCGGATTTTCTCCTGGGATCCGGCGTGCAGGGGAAGGAGAAGGACGGCGAGGAGGGGGAAAAACCGGAATCGCGGGTAAAGATGGGCCTTCATTGCGGAACCTCTTCCGGGGGCGGGAACGGGAAGGAACGGGGAAGCTCCGGATCAAGATAGCCGGGCCCCGCCTTCCCGGAAACATGAAACATTGGTGCGTTTTTCAAGGCCGCTCTTCCGAAAATCGCCCTAACCACGTGAAATCCTCGAAAACCGGGGGATTTGCGCCTTGATCCCCCCGGGGGCCCGGAAATAATCGGGGGCTACGGGCTGTTAGGGGGCGAAGCAACATTCACATCGGACCGGAAAGACCAGGAAAGGCGTCGAATCCATCATGACCAGATCCTTCCGGCCTTCGGAGGAACCCAGGACCGGGATTCCGGTTTCCATTCTCACGAAAAGGTATGTTTTTCCCCTCCTCTTTCTACTGGCCTGGGCCTTTCCCGCGGCCGCCCAGGCTCCTGGCAAGGCGGAGGGGGGATGGAAGGATTCACTCTGCCTGAAGTGTCACGGAGACAAGAAGATCTCCACCATGCCCGACAGCTACCGCCTGGCCATGGTCCGGTCGGGAGGCGGGACCGGGCGGAGCCGGCCGCCGGGCTTCGTGAAGAGGCTCTACCTGGGACCCGGCTCGGGTCTCGAGGGCCCCCACAAGGGGGTTTCCTGCGTCTCCTGCCACCAGAACATTTCTTCCATTCCTCACGACCGGTTCCTGCCTCCTCCGGCAGGATGCTCCAAGTGCCACCCCAAGGAGACCCGGTCCTACGAGGGCGGCATCCACGGGATGCGGAAGAAGATGGGCGACCCCCTGGCGCCTTCCTGCGGGGATTGCCACGGCCGGGCCCACCGGGTCCTGCCCGCCGGGGACCCCGCCTCGCCCGTTCATCCCCTGAACATCTCCCGAACCTGCGGGAATTGCCACGCCAAGCCCGAGATCGTCGAGAGGAACAAGGCCAAGCTGGAGGGGAGGGTAAAGAACTACTGGGAGAGCGTTCACGGGAAGGGGCTCAAGAAGGCCGGGCTGGTGGTCTCGGCCACCTGCGCCGACTGCCACGGGAGCCATGGAATCCTACCATCCGCAAATCCCCGATCCCCCACGAACCCGGCGAACCTGGAGGACCTCTGCGAGAAATGCCACCTGGGATTGAAGGCCAAGCTGGAGAAGAGCGTCCACGGCAGGGCCAGGCGGGAGGGGAACACCAAGGCGCCGACCTGCCAGTCCTGCCACGAGAGCCACAAGATCCTGAGCACCCAGCGGCGGTCGGGCTTCCCCATGAAGACCCCGGGGAAGTGCGGGCACTGCCATCCCAAGGAGTACAAGTCCTACTTGATGAGCTTCCACGGGAAGGCGACGCGTTTCGGCATGGCTTCGGCGGCCCTTTGCATCGACTGCCACGACCACCACGACATCCTTCCCCCGAACGACCCCGCCTCCTCGGTGAACCCGGAGAACCTCCTCCGCACCTGCCGCCGGTGCCATCCCAAGGCGGAGAAGAGGTTCACCCTCTACCATCCTCATGCGGACTTCAGGAACAAGGACAAATACCCTATCGAATACTGGGCCTGGTTCCTGATGACCACGCTGCTGGTCTGCACCATCGCCTTCTTCGGGCTCCATACGGTGTTATGGTTCATTCGCGAGGCGGTGCACATCCTGCGGCACGGCCGTCACCATGCAGGACCGAACCCGCAGTTCATACAGA
>Ga0256914_1001204_pt1 | contig 24261 bp, 25 predicted proteins | sample HulkmetaG_FD_191571 | JGI IMG/M metagenome (GOLD analysis project Ga0256914, IMG submission 191571) | Hydrothermal chimney microbial communities from Main Endeavour vent field at the Juan de Fuca Ridge, Pacific Ocean - Hulk | ecosystem: Environmental > Aquatic > Marine > Hydrothermal vents ... | reverse complement strand
TACATTTTTTTTACTATCAACTGAAATTTTTCCATCATGCAAAGCCACGATAGATTTAGCAATAGATAACCCTAAACCATATCCGTTTTCATTTCTAGATTTATCAGCTCTATAAAACCTATTAAATATCTTTTCTTTTTCTTCTTTGGTCATTCCTACACCATTATCTTTAATAATTAAATTTACGTATTTTTTATCTTTTTCAACTATAATTTTTACAATTCCCCCTTTATCGGAATACTTAATTGCATTATCTAAAAGTATAGAAATTAGTTCTTTTATTTTTTTCTCATCTCCTAGAATCTTAGCCGAGTTTCCATTGTAAACTAGTTTTATATCCTTCTTTTTAGCTGATGATTTAAACTTTTGAATCACACTACTTGTTAATTTATTAAGATTCAACACCTTAAAACTTTCCTTATCGTTTGCTAATATCTTTTGTTCTTTTAACAAGTTGTCTGTTAAAGTTTGCATGTTATCAATCTCTTCTAAATTACTTTTTAAGGTATCAATTAAATCTTTTTTATTTGGATTTTTATTCATTAAAACGACATCTATATTAGACTTCATAACTGTAAGCGGTGTACGTAACTCATGTGCAGCATTAGAAAAAAACCTCTTTTGTTCTTCCATCATAACCTTAATCGGCTTAAGTGTTATACCCGCTAAAACATAACTTAATATCGCAGAAATAAATAAAATAACAGAATCTATTACAAAAATCTTAAATGCTACTTCTGATTTTATTTCTTCAAGTGTTTGAACATCTAAAACCTTTTTTTCTATAATTTCATCTAGATTAATCTTAGGATCTGTTAATCTTCTGTTAAGCCATCTACCTTCTTCGTTATACATTACACCAATTCGCATTAACCGCCTTTGTTGCTTCATTAATGCATGCTCTGCCGAATTTACTAATGCTGTATATGATATGAAACTAAAGAAAGAAACAATAACAAAAATGATAACTACATACCAAAATGTAAGTTTTATTCTAGCTGATTCAAACATGATTTGATTTTACTAATTACACTCTATTTTATAACCAAACCCTCTAACAGTTTGTATATAATTCTTTTTAAATGGCTCGTCAATTTTCTTTCTTAAATAATTAACATATACCTCAACAGTATTTGGCAAAACATCTGCGTCAAAATTCCAAACATTTTCTATTATTTGATCTTTATTAACTATAGTACCTTTATTTCTTAGTAAATATTCTAATAAAGCAAATTCTTTTTTCGATAATTCTATTGGGGAATTGTTAACTGTTACTGTGAAATTAGTGGTATCTAAAACTAACCCATCGCAAGTTAATTTCTCTTCTAATCTTTCTTTAGGACGCCTTGCCAATGCTCTGATTCTCGCCACTAGTTCTTCAAAATCAAAAGGCTTAACCATATAATCATCAGCACCAACATCAAAACCTTCTAATTTATCATCTAATTGACCTTTAGCAGTTAACATTAAAACAGGTGTGTCAACTTTTTCAGCTCTTAATGTTTTGCAGATTTCTACGCCATCTATTTTAGGGAGCATTAAATCTAATACAATAACATCATAAGGCTCGGTTAATGCAAAATCTAATCCTTCTTCCCCATCATAAGAAACATCAACAGCAAATGACTGGTATTCTAAACCTTTTTTTATATTATCTGCAATTTTCTTTTCATCTTCTATTACGAGTATTCGCATAATTATTTAAAATCGATTAAATTCCACATACATAGTATATGTGTATTCTTAAATTATGCTTAAATGTTAACATAATCATTTTATCAATACTAATTGTGTACTATAATTAAGTTAGCCCATGAATCAATTTATATTTCTGTCCATAATTTTTGCATTTAGTCTTGTTGTTGGAAAACTATTGGAAAAGATTAGAATTCCCTGGGTCTTTTCCGCTTTATTTTTAGGTTTGTTTTTGGCAATTATCAATAACAATTCTGTTAATAACATAATAGCTTCGGATACATTCGAATTTTTAGCAAATCTAGGAATGTATTTTCTCTTATTTATAATTGGATTAGAGATAAATCTAAAAGAAGCAATTAAACAAAGTGGCTTTATTGCAAGACTTTCGTTATCAATAGTTTTTGCGGAAGCATTTTTAGGTGCTATTCTTATTCATTATATATTTAATGTTGAATGGTGGCTTGCTATTTTGGTGGCATCATCATTTGCAACTGTTGGAGAAGCGATTTTAATTCCGATATTAGATGAGTTTAAACTTTTACATACAAAATTTGGACAAACAATTCTTGGCGTTGGAACTTTTGATGATATTATAGAAATCGCTGTAATAATAATAGTATCATTAGTAATTGGGACATCTTCAGGTACACATGGTTATAGTTGGTTACAAAATTTTATATTATTAACATTTTTATTTTTTATTCCAATAGTTCTATATTTATTACAAGGGCACTTAAAACCACTTAAATTTAAAAAGGTTCCACCGATGTTTTTGTTTGCATTGACCTTATTATTTTTATTTATTGGGGTGGGTATAATTGCCGAATCCGCAGCCTTAGGTGCGATTCTAGCGGGGATTTCTTTAAAGCTACTATTAAACGAAGAATATATCAAAGAGATAAAATCGTTAATCAGAGTTATTTCATATGGATTTTTTACTTTAATATTTTTTATATTTGTGGGTGCATCAGTAAATATCGATTATTTATCAAACAACTTTTCTTTGGCCGTATTATTTTTAGTAGTTCCAACCACAACAAAGGTTGTTACAACCTACTTAATATCCAAAGATAAATTTGGTAAAAGGCAAGCTACGCTTTTGGGGGTTGGACTATCAGCAAAATTTAGTACAAGTATTGTAATACTGACATTATTGTTGACTAAGGAACTGATTAGTTTGGCATTATATTCTGTATTAATTGGTGCTATGATATTATCTCAATTTTCCATACCAATTATGTTTACTGGCCTTATTAGTAAATGGAAAATGCACTTTAAATAGCAATAAAAAAGGGGCGAACAAATCACCCCTTTTCGTTGTTAATTTCAGAAATCAACTAGTACAAAACCTTAAATTTTAATTCATTGGTTTTGCTTCGTTAACTTTTAGTTCTCTGCCTTCAACTTCTGTGCCATTCATTTCAGCCATTGCCTTTTCAGCAGCACTATCATCTGCAAATTCAACAAAACCAAAACCTTTACTTCTATTGTTATTTTGTCTATCTAAAATAACAACAGCAGAAACAACTTCACCAAATTGAGCAAATAATTCCGCTAAACCTTCGTTGTTAACACTATAAGGAAGATTTCCTACATATAATTTTTTCAATTTAATTCACCTCCAGTAAATTATTATGGAACCTTATGTAAATCTCATGAAAAAATACAAGAGTACAAAAAGCCACAAACAGAAGATAGTCTATCACTAATGTTAAGAAAAAGATACAACCAAAATACGGCTTAGCTACAAGGTAAAATACATTAAATCATTTTTTAACTCGCCTATTTTATTACTTATAGTCCTACTCTAAAGCAAGTTTTGCTGCAATTTGCAATGAACCATTTTCATCTCTTAACTCGAGTTTACCAATTTGTATTTTATAAGTTTTAGCTTTTTGTAATGCCATAAGAAAATTTTGTTCTTGTGCCATCATATTTTCTGGTGTTGCACAATATTTCTTAGTTGAAGCAAGTGGCCCAATTTCAATCGTTAAATTTTCTGGATCATATGTATAACTGCCAGAATAGTCATTGCAACCTGCACTTCCTTTTACTGTGCCATCATCTTTAAACATCAAACTAACATATGTATCACTTGCTGTACTAACGACACCGCTATTTCCGTTATTGATTGCAGTTACTTCCCAAGATGTACCTGATAGTGTCTTGTCGTCAAATGCTATAAAAACAGCTGTTTTGTTTCCATCATTATCGTATAGTGTTAAATAACCGTCCTGTATCATGTAAGACTTTGTATTTTCAAGTGCCTTATTAAATTCTTGAGCTAGTGCCATATTTTCAGGTATACACGCCATCATGGTTTCTGCTACCTCCCCAAACTCTATTTTTTCACCGTTTAAAGCATATGTTCCGCTGTAATTGTTACAACTGTTGAATCCGCTAAACGCAACATTATTTTCAAAATTTAACGAAACCAGCTGATTCTTTTCTAACTGCTTATCACCTAATTCGATTAATCGCCATGAAGTTTTAGCAAGTGGATTTGATTTATTCATATTTTCATAAGCATTTGAAACTTCTTCCTTCTTATCTGAAACAACCTGCTTGGCAAGTTGTGCATATTGTTCTTGTAGCATTATGTTTGTATGTATTGCGTAAAAGAGAACCCCTAAATTAAATATTAAAATCAATACTAATATAGTTGCCCAATTTCGTGTTTGTTTCTTTTGCTCTTTTGATGTGGTCTTATTATTTTTTTCAGTTGTTTTATTAGTACTATTTTCTAAACTTTTTGTGGTTGCTTTATCTTGCTTTTTAACAGTTTTTTTTGTTGATTTATCAGTTTTTGTTGACTTATTAGAAGCATTTGATTGCTTGGTTGTTTGGGCAGCTTTTTTCTTAGGCATAGTTTTATAATAGCATAAAATAGCAAATTTCAATGATTAATTTGAAATTATAAGTTATTAGAGTTTGAAATGGCGGGTGCTTTAGCACCCGCCATCTTTTGTACATTAACGCTGTATAATATCACATTTTTATTTAACTTCAATTTGCTTTGGTTTAACTTGTTCAGATTTCGGCAATGTCAACATTAATACTCCATCTTTATATTCTGCTTTTGATCTGTCTGCATCTACCAATGTTGGCAAATTGAATGTTTGCTCAAATGATCTTTCTAAACTTCTAAAATAATATTTCTTATCTTTTTCACCTTTTTCTTCGGTTTCTTGTATATTACCACTAATAGATACCATATCGCCTGTTATTTCAATCTTTATATTATCTTTATTTACACCCGGCATTGCCATCTTTATATAAACATTATCTTTATCTTCCCACACATCAGCAAACAAATTCTTTTGAGTTAAGCCTGTACCAAAAAAATCATTCCAGATAGCTGGAAATAAGAATTCATCAAACATACTATTTACTGGTCTAAACTGTACATCCTGAGTTTGTGGTGTTCTCTTGATAATCTTCATATGCACCACCTCCTTTTTTGAAACCTGTGCGTAAAATTCACACAGCTTTCAGTTTAACTATGTAAACTGAAAGAAAGTGCAAAACAGCGAAATTCGTACGAACCTCACGGTAGCTAAACCTCAGTTAGCTACCTACACTTTCACACACAACCAAACGTCAGTTTGGTTACATGCCAGTATTTCTGGCTTATCATAATAGAAAAAATATTTAATTTTTGGAATGTATATATAAGGGTGGCAATGCTAGGCATTGCCACCCAGCACGCAATTTTATAGCATTTATCACCTCATATTAGGAATATCCTAAAACAAAGTGCAAATGCTAAGATGAAAGCAAATTAAGGATGATTAGAGCATAAATGTTGGTGCTCTAAATTATATCTTTTGCTTTCATTATCACTTTACAACACAGAGTGACAAAATGTCAACACGGATATCTCAACTATAGGCTTTGTTCTGAAAAACTTATTGTTGTACAATGTTTTTATGAATTCCACATATAATTTATGTCATATTTGCATACCTATATCTGATAAACAAGAAAACCACTTGTTAACTAAAATCCAAGTATTGAAAAATTATTATAAAAGCTTTAAGCCAATTGATTCTAAAACTTTTCACATTACCCTATTTTTTATTGGAACACTTAATTCAGCACAAATTAATAAAATAAATGAGGAACTAAAAATTTTAATTCAAGATAATGCTGATTTATTTTTGAAACTAACTATAAATATTAAATCGGTAAGCTACTTCGACAATAAACATTCTATTGTCTTATTTGCAGTCGTAAATAATACAAACACACTTATTCAAATAAACAAACTACTTTCATACAAATTTTCGAGATACAATACTGAAAAACAACCGAGGTTTATTCCTCATTTAACACTTGGCAGATTATATAATAAGCAAGATAGACAAAAATTTAAGGGTGAATTTGAACAATTAATATTACCTGTTTTTAATGACTTAGACTTAACATTTAATCCAGAAAAAATAATATTAAGAGGGAGAAATTCAACAAATAATGAACTAACAGATTTGCAAGTTTTTGACTTAATCCTTTAAATTGTTTAAATTTAAAACTGCATTTGAAACGATACTTTGGCACGGAAAAATACTGGAGAAAAATAGCACTCGTAAATGATTTAGATAACAACAAGGAAGATATACTAAAAGATAAAATGAATTTAGTAATACCAAATTATAAGTAGCAACGGACTTAAGATAACGATTATTTCTATAAATAAGAGTTTCTTGTTTTTCAAGTAGAATAGCCAGAATTGTTTGTATTTAGTATCTTTTGTTGGTAATACAGAAACATTTCCAATCTCTGAATTTGTCGGATATAACGAATATAATTTTTCAGAAAACGGATAAAACAACATAATGCCTGAAGTTCGCGCACTTATCCAATCTAAAAATAAATGAACAAGTGCCCCGAAAGTAAAAGCATTAAAATAAATCATACCTGCATAATTTGTAAGGATATATACCAAATAGCTTATTAGAAATAAGAATAACCACAATATCGGTGTGTGAAAAATTGTCCTTCTATGATCTTTCATTTTCTTGCCAAATAAACCATCAATGTCTGGTGCCATAGAACCTAACAATGACGCTACGAGTAAAGGTCTATTATATTCAAACCTACTTGCATATAAAACATAAACCCAAATTCCAGATGAAAGATGTGCAATTGGTGTCATAATAACTTATTTTATCTTAACAGGATTACCTGCTTGTAACAATTCGCCATTTGTAATAATTAATGCCTCGAATTCCCTTAATGCATATGCTTCAATGTTTTTATCATTTGGAATCATCATTTTAATTGAGGGTAATATAACATCTTCAAAATGTGGATATATTTCAAAATCAACAAGCCCAAACGGTTCGTAATTCACTACTTCGGGATCAGGTTCACCTATAAAATTTCTAGCAAAATATGTAGTTTTCGGCATTGCCATTGCACCTGCACTAAATCCTACAAATGGTTTACCAGACTTTAATATATCTAACAGCTCGTTTCTAATATTCGCATCATTTATTGATTTAAGTAATCTTGAAACCACTCCCCCGCTAAAAGATATAACATCACAATCTTTTAATGCTCTTAAAATCAAATCTTTTGGCCATCTCAATACATCAAGTTGCTTTAAATACATATTATTTAAAGTAGTAAACTGTTCTAAATAGTAATAACTCATTTCCATTTTTTCGGTTCCTACACCTGCATTAGGTATTAAAATTATTTTTTTATCGTCTAAATCATCACCGAGTATATTTTCTAAAATAGGTTTTAAAGTTCCGACAAAATTTTCTGATGATAATATAAGGTTTAAGTTTTTATCATCAAGATTTCTTATCTTCGATATTTTAGATTTAGTTGAAAATATTTTATCTAATTCTTCTTTTGTTTTTCGCAACTTTGTGTATGACATGATTTGAATTACTTACTTACGAACTGTATAAAAATAAAATTTGTCATATTCAGTAAATCCAAGTTTCTTATATCCAAACGCAGATGCACTATTATCTTCTGTTATCATCAACCATGTATTCACGCCATGATCTAAACAATACACTAATCTCTTCTGAATTAATGCTGTATGCAACCCTTTTCTACGATGATTTTCGTGTACTCCTGCGTTGTGTAAATAACCTATCCCTAATTCTGTATCCAAAATAACAGACCCAGAAGCTACTATCTTATCATTATATTTAACAACGAATGTTTTCATTTTTCTATTCGCACTAAATTTATTAGAGGCATTTTCAACAAGCCGAATATAATCCCGTTCACTTTCCCATCCTCCAAAACACTCAGTTAATAAATCACTCAATTCATCTACATTATATTTATCTGTTAAAGTATAATTCAAAGGTAAAGTCATCTTATCTGAAACCCTAACATTTTTAGAGTTTCCACTTAAATATAAATCACTAGTTAATTCAGTTAAACCCAATTTCTCGATTAACTCTCGAAATTTGTTTTCATAATCATGATTTATGTAAAATGACGGGTTCTGACTAGAAAATTTTGCTTTATTAATAAAATCCTTAATTTCCTCTAATAAAGGCGGATTGATCTCATCAACTTTCGGAAGAATATAATTAAATAACGCAGCATCTTTATTTAAATAAGATTTTATGTAACTATAACCGTAAAATGCTTTAATATAATGAGTAATCACTCCTAACATCAAATTATGATATTTTAATGTAATGGGTTTATACTTAATCATCAATAATGTAATACTACATAATCATTAACATAGTTGCAATACACATTATCAGCCCAGCAAAAACTACCTTACAAATATATTCATCTATTGGTTGCCCAGCTAGGATTCGAACCTAGATTCCACGGGCCAGAACCGTGTGTCCTACCATTAGACGACCGGGCATTAGTTTAACTATCACATTTATAGATACCGCAAATAGTATTATATAACAATTGTGCGATTTTAGTATGCTATATATAATGTCTCTAACACAATCATTGACTAAGAATCCTATAAGACATATACTTTAAGAAATGGACGAATTGCCAGAATATCAAAGGTACATAGAAATGGGAATAATACCCCATATTTTGCTTTTCCCTCTTTCACAGAATTTCAAAGTATATTAAATATCCTTCTAGATAATTATAAGAAAACAAACGATGAGGATAAAGATTTGTATGTAGTTGAAAATTACAAAAATAGAAAACCCCCATGGAATAATTACGACTGGGATAAAGATTTTGCCGTTCTAGTATTTCAAAAAGCTATATCTCTATCTAGCTTTCTAACACAAAGTATTTTCGATAAAGCTACCTTTAACACAATAACATCTCGTAATTTTGAACATTCAACTAAACAACAATTAGATAATAACAAGTTAGATGCGATGCGGCTTATTATGTTATCATGGTGCATTGTATACATAACAGATATAACATACAGCTTAAATGAAACTGTATCTTACAGCCCAAACCAATTTATATTATTTTTAAATTTGGTTCTAAATTCGATATTGGTAAACTACGAACATGGTAAAACTTCTAAGAAGGCAATGGATTCTAGTTTTAAAGATATGATATTCTTGGAAACCATACAAAGATTTAACAATCACGACAAAACTGATACTAACACTATATACGATGGAATAGTTGAAGAAATATCTGCAATTATAAATGTAAATCCTTCACAAATTAAACAATGCATAAATGAGCAATTTAAAAACGAAATCATAAATAAATTAGATTTACCTAATATAGTGGTATTCCCAGATCCAACTGTAAATATAGTTAGAAAGTATATTAATAAAACACTTTTTTTCTTAGGCTGGCATTTAGCCCCTCTATTTAGAAAAGATGATAAAAATGTTCAGTAAATTAATAATAAAAATTATATATGCGTTAGTCATAATATCTGCAATTATATTGATTGGTCATTTTTTAGGCGCGGTATTCTACACAGCAATATTCAATGCTATTTTGATTTTCCTTTTCTCATATATATATATTGATGCTAAGCATATACACAATACAAAAAGAATTGTGATGATAATTGCCATAGTTTCTATTATAATGTTGATTATTAGCTTACTAATCAGCACAAGAGATGAACTGATATATCAAATATTAGCGTTTTTAATGGCATTCATAATATCTGCATCATTAATGTCTTGGTATCAGAATAAGAAAAATAAGAAAAAAGATACATAATATAACTTCATACACAACCACTAAAAGGTTATTACAAGGGATCTAAATTCCAACAGTATCACAATGACACAATTCTCATAGATTATTTAACTAAAAACTTACCCCTCCCCTCAAATTAATTTACAACACTTCTGGACACTATAATTTAATCTTCATAAAAACAAGTAAATATCCAATTAGAATATCTGCACATCATATATTACTAAACCACTCTCTTAAACCTATCAACTACCCCACTCTTACCTATTATAAACATACTTTCAAAAAGCGGCGGGCTTACTTTACTTCCGCTTACTACTACTCGTATAGGATAAAATACTTCCATTATTTTCCAACCTTTTTCTTCTGCACTATCTTTAACTTTTAATTCAATGTCCTTTAATGATGCTAAACTAAAATCAGAACTATCTAACATTTCTAAAACCCATCGTAAATGGTCTTTAATTTCGTCTAAATCTTTATATTTTGTTAATAAACTTATAAATTCCTCATTATTTTCATAATCTTTTATAAATAAATTATTCATTGGTAACAAATCCTCAAATACTTTTACACGAGGCTTGTTTATTTCAGCAAATAATAATTTTTTGTCTTCATCTAAATCTCTTAACCAATTGAACATATCTATATAATCTTGTTTTGTCCAATGCGTTTCGTATTCTGTAGCACCATGATATTCGTTATCTATACAATAAGTTAGCCAATCGTATAATTTATCTAAAAATTCCTGGTTTGATAATGATTGCATATATTGGCCGTTCATCCATTCTAGCTTTTTTAAATCTAATTTTGGATTTACTGCACTTAAATCTTTTAGGTCAAATGTTTTAACATATTCTTTCCAATCAAAAATTTCTTTTTCTTCTGGATGGCTCCAGCCTAGTAATGCTATAAAATTTAAAACAGCTTCGGGCAAATATCCTTTTCTTCTATACCAGTCAACACTAGAATGTCCCTGTCTTTTTGATAATTTGCTTCCATCCATATTATTTATTATTGGTGTATGAACAAAAACTGGCATTTCCCAACCAAAATAATCATATAATAGCTTATGTTTTGGAAATGAAGTTATCCATTCTGGGCCTCTTATTACATGTGTAATATTCATTAAATGATCATCTATTACGACTGCTAAATGATATGTGGGAAATCCATCGGACTTCACAATAACTTGATCATCAACCAAATTTGAATCAAATTCTATATCTCCTCTAATTAGGTCTTGAACAACTATTGTTTCGTTTTCTGGAATTTTCATTCTTATTACATAGGGTTTACCAGAATCTAAATTTTTTTGTATTTCTTCTTCAGATAGATATCTGCAATGTTTATCATACATTGGTTGTTTACCTTCTTTTTGTTGTTTTTTTCGTACTTCATCAAGCCTTTCTTTTGAACAGAAGCAATAATATGCCTTGTCTTCATCAATTAATTTTTGTGCGTATCTTTTATAAATGTCCAATCTTTCAGATTGTCTATACGGACCATAATCACCTCCGTGTATTGGACTTTCATCAGGAACTAGCTTGAACCAATTTAATGCTTCGTATATAACTTCTTCTGCTCCTTCTACAAACCTATTTCTATCTGTATCTTCTATTCTTAATACAAATTGCCCTTTATTTTTTTCTGCCCAAACTTTATCAATCATTGCTTGATATATTGTTCCTAAATGAGCAAAACCTGTTGGACTAGGTGCTAATCGGGTTCTTACATTATTGTTGGGATTATTGGTTGAATTCCCCTTAATATTTTTATTGGTGTTTTTTGTTAAATTAGTCATAATCTTAATTGATTATACACGATAATACCTTTATACTTAATATATGAATCTTACTGAAACTCAATCTGCCATTAAGAAGGTTCTTGTACTTGTAATAGCATTAACAGCTTTTTATTACGCGGCAAAGTTTTCTTATTTAGGCGCAAAATCACTTTATTACGCGATTTTACCACCTGAGGCAGTTGAACCTGCCGCGTCATTTGGACCATTGCCAAGACTTAAAATGAAATCTATAACAATAGAGGGTCAACCATCCTATATTTTAGACACAATAGATGGAGGATTACCAGCATTTCCAGATAGAATAAATATATATCAAATCATATCACCAGAACCAACATTGCTATCTGAAAGAAATATTAAACAATTGGCACAGGATTTATATTTTACTGACGATTACACAAAAAATTCTGCGTCAGAATTTGTTTGGATAGATGGTACAAATAACAGATCAATGGTTGCAAATGCTGTTACTGAAAACTTCACATTAAAAACTCAGCTTGTAACATTAGGAAGTGCATTATCTAATGAACCAACAATTACAGAAGAAGACGCTATTGATATGGTAACTCAATTTATAAAATCAAAAGCTCTTCTAGATGACACAGACTTAAATTCTATGCAAACTACAACTGTGCCAACTAAAATTATTTTAGGAAGTTTGAAAGAAGAAAAACTAGACCCGGGGCAGGTAAAGATGATGAAAGTTGATATAAATAGGTACTTAAATATATACAAAAAGCGTGGCAGAAAAAATGAGCTTGTGGAATCATATCCTATACTGGGGCCGAATCCTAAAAATTCGTTGGTAAGTTTTTTTGTTACTAACCAAGAAGATGTCTATAAATTTCCAATAATCAATTATACTTATTGGAAGTTTGATCGTGAAAATCCTTCTGACTATTATTTATCTAATATTGCAAATGTATGGAACACAATAACACAAGGTAATGGGGTTATAGCTTACATAAAGCCGAGTAATAGCGATTACTATGATTATATAAATAATGTTGAGGTTACAAGAATTGAAATTAGAGATATTTATCTTGCTTATTATGAACCAGAGGAATATTCTGAAGACACAAAGTTTTTACAACCTATTTATGTATTTGAAGGTAAATTTGCTCAACCAAATATGGGTCCTAATGACGAATTAGGAGATATTGTTATATATTATCCAGCGGTTCGTGGTGATTGGGTACAGTAAAATAAATGAATAGCACCCTATTCTCATCATGTTACAGTCTTATCTATTTAATCTTCATCAGGTCCTAAAGTAACCTCTTCTTTAAAAAGGTTTAATTTACGAAGTATGTTCTCTCTTTTTCCTTTTTGAACGCCAAATCTTTCGAAATATTGAATATCAAGATTTAATAAATATTTAATAACTTCAAAAAATACAATTGTTGTTGGAATCGCAATTAATACTCCAATAACTCCCATCAGTTTAGAACCTATTAATAAAATAATAATTGTAAACAATGGATTAAAACCAACTGACTTTTGCATAACTTTAGGAACTATCAAGTTATTTTCTAATTGTTGAATAAGTATGTACAAACCGATTACTGCAAAACCCATTAACGGTGAAATACTAAACCCGATTATTGCCGCTGGAATTACAGCAGTGATTGGCCCGATAATCGGTATTATTTCTAGTAATCCAGCAAGTACTGCCAAAGCTAGTGCGTAATCTATCCCCAATATAGTCAACCCAATATAAGTAGCGGTACCAATTATAAACATCAAAAATGCTTGTGCCCTTAACCATGATCCAAGTTGAACTTCAATAGTTCTTACTAACTCGCGTAAATCTGATTTTTTATTTTTAGGTGCAAATGATAACGCAAATTCTCTGAACGAATCAAAATCTATTAGCAAATAAACTGTAAAGGCCAAAAGCACAACAATTGATAATGCGCTTGAAAACGCACCCATTGTTGCTGTTACAACATTGCCAGATGCTTGGCTAATTTGCTGAAATAATGCATCATTAAACCTTTTGGCATACTCTTCAGCACCAGGCATATTAAATAGTGAATCAATATATATAGGTAAATTTTGTATCAAAACTTTTGTTTGAACAATTAATGGAGATATTGCAAAACTAGCTAACCCTAGGATTACACCCAAAAACAAGAATATTATTAAAAATACCGCTAACGCATGAGGCACTTTTTTTCTTGTAAACCACTTTACTGCTGGTTCAAGAGCCAAAGCTAAAATAATTGCAATAAATAGTGTAATTATAACCCCTTTTATTAACCACAATACCCAGAAAACAAATAAAATTACGAAAAATATAATTATACTTTTTGTTGATATTACGATATTTTTATCACTCATGATTATACTTAGATTGTATCAGATTTAACACTTCTCTGTAATAGTTTTTATCAGTGGTATCAAAAATTTTGGCATCATCATATTTCTTAAACCATGTTTCTTGTCGTCTAATATATTTGTGTAGATCATATTTTGCTTTTTGTTTTGCATTCTCTTCTATTTCTTTTTGTGCGAGGAATTCAACCGCACTTCTATAAACCAACCCGCTTAACTTATCAATTTCACCATACTTGTTCATTAAAAACTTAGTTTCTTCTATAAGACCACCTTTCCAAATTTCATCTAACCATAAATCAACCCGATTATATAAATCATTTCTGGAAGCCGTTAAACCTATATGTATAAACTCAAAATTATCAACCAACTTGCTCTTTACTTCTTTTTGTTTGTAAGATTTTATATTAGAAAACGAGCTTGCAATTTCTATTGCTCGAATTATTCTATTTCTGTTATCCTTATCAACCTTTTCTGCTAATTTTTTGTTAGAACGCTTTAATATTACATACAGTTCTTCTGTACTTTTTAGGTTTAATTGTTTTCTAAGTTCTTGATCTGGTTCTACTCCAGACATTGGCGACCTGCCAGTGACAACATCTAAATAAAATCCTGTCCCTCCAACTAAAAATATAGTTTTGTTTTTTAAATTTTCAACTTCAATTACATCTGATGCGTATTTATAAAAATCATAAGCAGAAAAATATTCGTTAGGAAAAACAATATCATACCCATATATATCTACACCATCAATTTCCCATTTACCATCTAGTTTAGTTATTTTATAGTTGGTTTTAATTGGCACTTTACCGGTGCCAATATCCATTTCTTTATAAACCTGCCTTGAATCTGCAGAAATTATTACTCCATTAAGGGCTTTAGAAAGTTTTAATGCTAAAGAGGTTTTACCTGAAGAGGTAGGCCCGAATATGACAAAAACGGGTGGTTTCCTCATAATTTAAATGTAACACATAATATATTTTCGGCAAATACACTTACTTTTATTAACTTGGTTTATTTTCATTAAAAACTTTTGTTATATATGCATGTCGTCTTTTTTTCTCTTTTAGTGGTACATCGTCTTTCATTTTTCTTTCTGCAATAGTTCCTTCTCGCGGGGAATACATTGCAATATACGCTACACTAAACTTTATTTCTTTTATAAGTTCTACAGTTTTCATAAATTGATCTTCGGTTTCAGAAGGAAACCCTACTATAATATCTGTACCAAATTTCATGTCCGGCACAACCTTTCGTATATCAGCGATTAAATTTTTAAATTCTTCAACAGTATGACGGCGATTCATTTTCTTTAATATTTCGTTATCTCCACTTTGCACTGCTATATGTAAATATTTATCAATTTTAGGTAAAGCCAATGTTTCTACTAAATCTTGAGTGAAATCAAATGGGTTTGATGAAATGAAATTAATTTTCTCAACACCGTCAATTGAATGTACATCTCTTAATAATTGAGCAAACGGAATCTTATGTTTTGAACCTGCTCTTAATTCAAATTTCGTTTTGTGATCTAACCCCCAAGAATTTACATTTTGACCAACAAGCATTATGTTTTTATAATCTTTTTCTACAAGGTGATTTATTTCGTCTAAAATATCGTTTTTACCTCTACTTATTTCTTTACCCCTAGAATATGGCACAACACAATAAGTGCAAAAATTATCACATCCAGTTGAAATATTTACATAAGCCCATTCCGTTTCATTATCTAATTCTGGATTATATTTAACATCATCAACTAATCTGTTTAAATTAAGTGCCTTAGCTGTCCACTCATCTACTAAACCTTCTTTTACAAGTATATTTGGAATTCTATATTCTTCTTCGGGAGCTAATAAATAATCAGCCCAAGATAATTTTTTCTCTAATTTATTTAGTATGATTCTTTGCCTTTCCCCTTTTGCACTTCCAATCATACAACCTGTTACAAAAACAATTGGTCTTTTTGTTTTACCACTAGTTTTCTGTTCTTCAGCTTTTTGTTTTTTTGAAAGTTTTTGGGAATTTTTAGGAAACTTAACACCCCATCCGTATACTTTATCTTCTGCCTTTTGTCTAACAGAACAAGTATTGATAATAACTACATCTGCATCAAAATATTGGTTAGTTTTTTCAAAACCCAACGCTTCTAAAACACCAGCCATTATTTGACTATCTTTAATATTTGCTTGGCATCCATATGTTTGAATATAATACTTTTTTGAATCCATAGTTATAAATAATACACGACTAATAAAATCAAACAAACTCTTTTCTTGACACACAGATATCACTTAAGTACGCTATTAGTATGCCCAAATCGTATTAAGGCAATTAATTATGATATTACTTTATTTATTTACTTTTTTGGCTGGATTAACAACCATTTTATCACCATGTATATGGCCAATATTACCAATCATATTTATCACTGCATCAGGCGGTAAGAAAAAGCCAATCGGCATTGCAATTGGTGTATCAATAAGTTTTGCCATATTAACATTATTAGTATCATATTTATTAAAAATATTTAGCTTTGATCCAATCATATTTAGATATATTGCAGTAGCAATTTTATTATTTCTGGGAATCTCACTAATTGTCCCCAAAATTATGGCGTGGTTTGAATCTGGTGTTAGCAAACTGAGTTCAAAATTTTCACATTATACAAATAGCAATTCAGAAGGTTTATGGGCAGGATTAGTTACAGGTTTAGCATTAGGAGTTGTTTGGACACCATGTGCAGGTCCAATACTTGCAACTATTGCAACACTTGCATCAACGCAAATTTTAAACACAACGATATTTATAATGATAGGTGCGTTTACATTGGGATTAGCAATTCCATTATTCTTGCTTGCATTATTTGGAAATAAAATAACAAACAAAACAAAATCAATTTCAAAGCACACAGGACAAATCCAAAAGGTATTTGGTGTAATTATAGTTTTGATTTCAATTTCTATTGCAACTAATTTCGATTTAATATTGCAATCACAAATATATAAGATATTTCCACAACTGTCAGAAGTTACTCGTGTTATAGAAAATAATAAGATAGTAGAAAAAGAACTAGAAGAAATACATAAAACTCTAAACGAAGAAGAACAATCCGTTGTATGTAGAGCCGATCAAGGAAGATGTGAGGCAACCAATAAAGATTTAGTATCTTCTGGTAAACCATTAGAGGTTGGTAATAAAGCACCAGAACTAACAGGGCTTACAGAATGGCTAAATACCGATAAAGAATATTCATTAAATGATTTAAACGGCAAGGTTGTCGTTTTAGAATTTTGGTCAATGGATTGTGTTAACTGTGTCGATGTAATTCCACATTTAAAAAAGTATAAAGCGATGTATTCTGATGATGGTTTAGTTGTATTGGGAATTCATACACCAGAATTTAAACCAGAAAAAAACAGCAACCGACTTAAAAATGCAATTCGAAGATACAAGATTGATTACCCAGTAGGAGTTGATAATGACTATAAAGTATGGAAAACCTACAAAAACAAATACTGGCCTACCATATATGTAATAGGAAAAGATGGCACGATTGTATATAAACATGAGGGGCGGGATAATTACAATCAACTTCAAACTCAAATTGAAAAAGCACTACATCAACTATAAGCAAATATAAGCAGATTGCATATGGGAATTTAAAACGGGCGTGGTTATACAACCACGCCCGTTCTGCTTATTTACCAACAAAAACTATAACTAATTACCCATTACGTCTTTTAGATTTTCAAGACATTCTGCCTTTTTATCAGTGGGTAAAGTATCACATAGTTTCTCGGCATCAAGATCTTTTAGTATGTCTTTTTCTGTATAATCAGTGTCCTGCACTTTAAACATATCTTTGTAATTATCCATCATTTCCTCAATGCTCGTAAATTCAATATCACTCGGTACCTTAAACAATTTTGAATTAACCTTCCACTTCGAACAGGTGTACTTATCATCGTTTTCCAACGCACTTGAAGGATCTTCTTCGCTAATAAAATCTGATTCCGCCATGTAATCATTAGTTTCATCATCTTTTATTTCATTTAAGTTTGCCTTTGTACCTTTGTTGCTATCGCTACGCCATGTATATAACCAATCACCATCCATTAATGAATATATTTTAACTGATTGTCCGTTGTAATTAGCCGTTACTTCAGAATACACTTTCTTTTTACCATCTGTATACACGACTCCAGTTGCAACACCATTATCTTCCTCTGATTTGAACTCACATTTTAATGCCTTTCCCTTTATCATCATGCTATCGCTAATATCACGGGCATTCGATTTGTCACTTATACCTTTTTTTGCAACATCACTCGTCTTTTGCAAAGGATTGCCTTTTACATAAAATAATCCACCAACTGTTAGTACGGCAACAGCAACCGCTACAGGAATAACAAATTTATTCATAATACTATAACCGCAAAAATTTCTTCAAAAATCTAAAGAAATTCTTACATAACTACTTTTACTAATATACTACAATACCATAAATCATGAACTTATGTGAATAAACTTTTACATTTTCTCCACAGTATCAATACCCAAAATATTCAAACCATGTTTGATAATAATGGCTACTGCGTTAACAATATTTAACCTAACCAATGCTTGAGTAGAATCTACACCCTCATCTACCAATTTTTGTTTAGCATAATATTGATTAAATAGTTGTGCACACTCATACAAATAAGTAGCTATAGGCGTTAATTCTAAATCATCAATACTCTTATTTACAACAACTGGATACATCATAATATAACGCATGAGTTCTTTCTCTAAATTGGTAAATTTAGAACCCAATGATCTTTGTAATAATTCGGTGGCTTTTGTATCGGCAAATTGCCTGTCATGCATATCTAAACTTAACACCTCTTTTGCATTTTTCAAAACGCTAATACTTCTCACATATGTATACTGAATATATGGCCCCGAATTTCCTTTTATATTTAAAATCTCATTCCAATCAAAAACAGTATCTATTCGTCTGCGTCTTTTAAAATCGTTCCATTTTAATGCACCAACCGCAATTTTCCAAATCTCGTTATCATTTAAATCAGAACTCATTTCTTTCACTCTTACAAATGCTTCATTTAAGACATCATCTAGCCAAACAACATTGCCTTCACGCGTTGACATTTTACCTTCTTTTAACTTAAACATACCGTGCCATACATGTATTCTTTGACCTTTTGTAAACCACCCAAGCATTTCTTCAACTTTAAATAACTGTCTAAAATATAGCTTTTGTTCAGCACCTACTTCGTTTATTATGGTTATATCATCACCGTGTTTTTCTTTTCTAAATTTGTCGGTAGCTAAATCTCGTGTACTGTATAATGTTGACCCGTCTTTTTTTAAAACCATAAAAGGTGGAAGTTCATCATTGTCAAAAAATACAAGCTTTGCTCCTTCACTTTCTGTAAGTAAATTTTTATCTTCTAATTCCTTTAGAACTTCTGGAACTTTAGAAATAAAGTATGATTCTCCATAACCCCTACCATCATTTTCTGTAAAATAAACACCTAATTTTTTATATGTTTGATCAAATTCTTTTATTGACCATTCGATACATTTTTTCCACAACCTAATTACTTCTTTATCACCTTGTTCTAATTTGGTAAACCACTCTCTACCCTTATTTTCTAGCTCAGGATTCTTTTTTGCCTCATCGTGAAATTTAATATACAAATCCACGAGTAATTTAACAGGTCTTTCTGAGTTCTCAATCTCTTGTTCATTACCCCAGGTCTTAATAGCATATATCAATTTACCGAACTGAGTTCCCCAATCACCTAAATGATTGTCTCTATATACTGTGTTTCCAACTGTTTCAAGCAAATTGGCGATTGCATGTCCTATTATAGTCGTTCTAAAATGCCCTATTGTAAAAGGTTTCGCAATATTTGGTGATGAATATTCAACAAGATACTTTTTAGATTTGAAATTGGGGGGGGTTACATCTACACCCTTAGATGAAACCTGCAAGGTTTCTAAAAGTAACATTTCGTCAGTAAGGTAAACATTTATAAACGCAGGTTTTGCTACATCTATTTTTGAGAATATTTTTACAGAGTCATGTTTTAAATTAAGTAAATCTTGTTCGGTTTCTTTTAATATTAAACTTGCGTACTCTAATGGGGAATTCACTCTACTTTCTGGATTAGATTTTTTAAAATCTTTAAAAGTTGTTAAAGCTACATTTGTTGTTAAATCTCCAACACCCTTTTGCGTTGGAATATCCACAGAGAATTTTGCTTTTTCTATACCATATTTTTCAAGTGTTTTATTTAAAATATTTTGAATAAGTTTTATTTCCTCGAAAATCATAATTGCATTATACAAGAGAGATAGAAAACACGCACCATTTATATATTAAATTAATAATCAATTCTAATATCATTTATCCAAATGTTTGGAGGTTGTTTTAGTATATACGCAACAACATCAGCTAAATCAGATGGATTTATAAAATTATCGGTAATTATATTTTCACCTGCTTTTTCAAATAATTTTGTATTTGTTCCACCTTGATATATTCCAGTAACTCTTACATTAGTATCTTTTAAATCTACTCTTAATACATCTGTGAAACCACGAACACCATATTTACTTGCTGAATAAACTGATTGACCGGGTTGTACAGTAACTCCTGATTTTGAAGAAATATTAATTATAGCAGCTTCATCTCTATCCATAAGCGTGTCTATAAACAATCTAGTCATATGAATTAGTGCAGTTAAGTTTGTATTGATAACCCTATTTATGGTTTTACTATCTATTTCGTAAAAGGGTTGTAACTTTTGCCAAACACCAGCATTATTAATTAATACATCAACATGTTTGAAATCGGACAAAATGTTAAAAGCGGTATCTTCTAATTTAGAAGTATCTGTTATATCAACCGCATAAATTTTAACATCAACAGCTCCATAATCTTTACATTCTTTGGCAACTTCATTTAATTTTTCTTCGTGTAACGAAATTAATGCTAGCTTTGCCTTTTCTTTGGATAATCTTAGTGCAATCTCTTTTCCTATACCACTACCAGCACCTGTAATTACAATTACTTTTTTTTGTAAATTCATAAATATAAGTTAACTATTCAACTAAATTTAATGAGCAATTTTTGTTACAGACCCACAACCAAAGGGTACATGACAAGTCTTTTCTACATCTGGACCTGGCATACAATTAACATATTCAGGACATGTAAATATTCTTAATGCAATAATGCTCGCAACAACTGCAAATATAACAACTAATGCTAGCACTAACTTTGATGACTTTTCCATAATTGGTATAAACTAAACACTACTAAATTTAGTATATCATCTAAATTTGCAAGTTCATTTATTCACAATACTTTTCTATTTAAATGGTAAATATATATTGCACTTGAAAAACAAAGCAAACTCATAACAACAAACAGAAAATTAAACCCAAGCAATGTAACTAATATTCCCCCAACAAATGCACCAATTGCTGCGGTAAAATAATACATTGATTCCCAAGCACCCCATTGAATACCTTCTTTCTTTTTATCTAAATGCTTAGAATAAACAGCATCAAAAGCCGGCGAATAAACTGCTTCACCAATTCCTATTAAAGCTTGTACGAAAAATAAATAATATATAGAATGTACACCAATATAAAGTAAAAACCCTATTCCCATAATCACATACCCTAAAACAATTATTAACTCGTTTTCTTTTATTTTATCGCTGTATCTTCCAGAAATTAGTGTAGTAATACCGGCAAAAAACGCAAAGATAGCACCTGCAATACTTGCATCTAATAAATCTCCGCCTACATCTTTAACAAATAACGCATAAATCGGGCCAAGCATAGCACCAGCCATTAAAACCATTGAATTAGTAACTAAGAGAATTTTTATCGCTTTGTTAAAAGGCAGAAGTTGCATCTATTAAATGATATCATTATTTTTTTATTTGGTCGTATACAAAAAATACTATAAACAAAATTAAACCAATAAATGCAAATAAATATCCTAGCGGAATTAAGAAGAATGGTTCGTGCAACATTCCGTTTTCGTCTACATATGATCCAATTAAATTATATATAATTGCACTTACAAATCCGCCTGTTACAAAAATTGTTGGATAAATGTATTTGTTCATGAATGTGGTAACGAAATATAACTAATAGCGTCACACTAGTCGCCAAGCAGTTCATACAATTTGGGATAAATTACATTATTTGCATCTTTAAGATAATGAGGATCAATTATGTCGTGTGGGTAATTATAATTTTTATCAAATTCAAATGTTATAACATTTGCTCCGTGAGACTTCCATAAATCAATTAATTCATAAACAGTTTTGTTATTGATAGTTGTGTCTGCCCCGTTTGTAACAGCAATATCAAACTTTTATAATATTTAATTATTTTTTTTCTTTTTATCTCTTTTAACGTCTTTTGTTATATCATTTTGGGATTTATATAACCCACCTGTAATAACTTCTTTTTTAGAAAGTTCACCAGCATCACCTTTATGCTTGTATCCACTATATCTTAACATTCCTAGGCGTTGAAGTATTTCTATTAGTTTATTCATAGACTAATTGTAACCTTACATAAAAACTAGTTCAATGGCTTTTAATCACGCTATTCAAATAATACAAATACATAATTAAAGAATGTTGCACTTAAAGCTCAAGATGATAAAATTACCATAATAATTAGTTTGTAAATATTATTATGAAACAAACAATTCAAGAATTTTTTGAGTTTATTAGAGAACAAGGAGTAGTTACCCTTGCTATTGGTTTTATATTAGGCGGTGCAGTAACAAAAGTAGTAAACTCACTGGTGCAAGATATAATTAATCCAATTATTGGACCAATTTTAGGTGTGGCTGGTGGTTTGGAAACAGCTGTCATTCATTTCGGTAACATAAACATTTTGATTGGTAACTTTATAAGTGCATTAATTGATTTTATTATAATAGCCCTCGTTGTTTACTTTGGCGTAAAAATATTAAAATTAGACAAAATAGATAAAAAGAAATAGCCTAAATAAAAGAAAAGTTGAAAACAAAAATCTTCCATTATGTATCAAAATCATAAAATAATGAGAATCTGCAAATGGATGTCCTATTATTATTTCATTTATCAAATTAAATTATGGCGGAGGGAGGGGGATTCGAACCCCCGTGTGGTTTCCCACGCGTCGCTTTCCAAGCGAGCCGATTAGGCCACTCTCGCATCCCTCCAAATTAACACATTATACTTCTGTAATATTACACGACTATAGAACACTTGCCAAGAATTCCATCTAGTACTAAATTTATTTTAAAAGGAGGTGATTAACAATGACCAAAAATACACAAATTGTATTAGGTGTTGTTATAGGTGCCACTCTTCTTTTTGGCGGAATTTACTTTTATAAACAAAACGATAAAACACCTTCAGATGAAATTGTAAAAAAAGCAGAAAAAACAATTGAAAACGAGAAGAAAAACCCAACTAAAGATGTATATATAACTGCTCAAAAAGCATATGAAATTTCTAAATCATATGCTAAGAAATGGGCAAACGATGCAACATTTATTGAAATAACAAACTACGCAGAAACATCTAAAACTGACGGAACATCTGATTCTTGGAAAGTTAAATATTATTCACCTAGTAAAAATAAAAGTTATTCAATTTATGTGATTGATGGAAAATTTAAAAGAGATAATGAAGGAGGACCCACAAGTTTAACAGCAATAACAGATACATGGTTAGATTCTGATAAAGTAATGAAAAACGCAATTGAGAGCTTTAAAGATGTTGAGTGTGAAAGTTATTGGATGGGTTTAAGTTCAGACGGATGGACAATTAAATGTAATAAGCCGAAAACAATAGAAAATAAGTGGGTATCAATTAATGCTACAACAGGAGAGAAAATCAAAGAGTGGACAGGTGATTAGCAATTTCAAAAAAATAAAAAATATTGTTTCAAACGAGGATATCTACAAGATATCCTTGTTTATTAATAGCAATGTTTAATTAGTCATTAGTAATATGGAATTCAAAAAAATATTAACCATGCGTAATCGTGCAATAGAAATTCATAAAAAATATAACAAGTTAATGATAACTATTTTAAACCTTGTGGTCCCGAACAGATAGCGGAAGAATTTATTGACAATGTCGGTGCTTCAACGAATATTGTAATAGCAAAAAGTTACAAAGAATTAAAAGGTAAAGATATAGATGAAGCTTTAAAACATGAACTTTTAGATTACTTATGGC
>Ga0256914_1001203_pt1 | contig 24280 bp, 24 predicted proteins | sample HulkmetaG_FD_191571 | JGI IMG/M metagenome (GOLD analysis project Ga0256914, IMG submission 191571) | Hydrothermal chimney microbial communities from Main Endeavour vent field at the Juan de Fuca Ridge, Pacific Ocean - Hulk | ecosystem: Environmental > Aquatic > Marine > Hydrothermal vents ... | reverse complement strand
CTACATCCTGGACGCGCGACGGTGCATCTCCTACCTAACCATTGAACTGCGAGGCCCCATCCCGCGCGACCTGCGTCCCCACATGAAAAACTGGATCTTCGGCTGTGATGAATGTCAGGACATCTGCCCCTGGAACACCCGCTTCGCCCGCCCCACTGACGAACCCGCGTTCCAGCCACGCCCGGAACAAGTGGCCCCGCGGCTATTAGACCTCATCCGCCTGGACGAAGAAGAATTCCGTCGGAGATACCGTAAGACCCCCATCTACCGGGCCAAACGGCGAGGGCTCCTGCGAAACGTGTGTGTAGCCATGGGAAACTGGGGTTCCCCGGAAAGCATTCCTCCATTAACAGAACGCCTGAGCCAGGATCCCGAGCCGCTCATCCGAGGCCATGCGGCCTGGGCCCTGGGACGCATCGGCACCCGTGCGGCACAACGCGCGCTAGATGCAGCCTGGCAACGGGAAACAGACCCGTACGTGCGTGAAGAAATCGCATACGCGTTGGACGCCCTGGCCTAACGGACCCCTTCCAACCGCCACAACCCCACCTCCCGGGCAATAGCCAGCGCCTGACGGTACTCCTCCCACGTAATGCGACGGTTAATCTCCGGATATGAATTCGGCCCCACCTTCCATGCCGGATAGTATTGAGCCATCACATTCACGTACGTATCAGGGGACACCTCCTCAGCCAGCCAGCGCAAAATCGCTCGGGTTTCATCCAACATCCCAGGCATCACCAGATGACGCACAAGCACCCCCCGCTTTGCCAGCCCGTGCTCATCAAACTTCAACGGTCCCACCTGACGGTGCATCTCCTTAATAGCCCGGCGTGCCGCCTCCGGATACCCCCGTGCCTTCAAATAACGCCTAGCCCGTTCCGGCGTCCACAACTTAAAATCTGGCATGTAAATGTCAACCACCCCATCCATCAGGCGCAAACTCTCCAGCGAATCATAGGCCGACGTGTTATACACCAGAGGAAGTTGCAACCCGGCCTCCACGGCAATGACCAGAGCCTCCAGGATTTGGGGAACCACATGTTCGGGAGTGACCAGATTAATGTTATGAACCCCCCGGGCCTGAAGATCCAACATCATAGAAGCCAACTGCTCCGGAGTAACAGGCCGTCCTTCCCCCAACTGACTGATCTCGTAATTCTGGCAGAACACACAACGCAGATTACACATGGAAAAGAAAATCGTGCCTGAGCCCCGCCACCCGCGCAGACAATCCTCCTCACCGTGGTGGGGAAAATAACTGGACACAATCGCGTAACGCCCGGTGCGGCATACACCTATCTGATCGGCCAAACGATTCACCTTGCAATCCCGAGGGCAAAGACGGCAGGCGGACAACTTATCCACTGCTTCGCGCGCACGACGAGCCAACTCCCCCCGACGGTGCAAAGCCAGATAAGCGGGCTCAAAAGTTGCCGACGGAATAAAATACGGTGACGTTGTCATGCCAAGTCTCCTCCTCTTCCTGCCGCCAGAACGAACCCCAGGGCTCACCACCGGGACATCCCAAAGGCAAACACGGTCAAATCTCCCCCTTTATTCTACACAAGCCATACGATAGTACTAGGTGCATGTGAAAATAAGTAGGACGGTTGTCCTATAGCGCGCCCCTCTTCTTTGTTCTATGATACGTGGTGAACACATGGGTGGGATACACGTCACCAATAAGAGGAGGATGGACATGCCGAAACTCATCTACGCACGGCCACTACTACCGGGGGAACGGCGAGAACTCATGCGAATGGTACAAGGTGGGAACGCAAAACTCGCGCAACGAGCCCGCGTCATCCTACTCTCCGCGGACGAACAATACCGCGTGCCGGAAATTGCTACCATGGTGGGATTAGGGCCGGACAAAGTGCGCAAGTGGATCCACCGCTTTAACCAACACGGAGTGAACGGGTTACGCTCGCGCCCTTTTAAGCCAGGCCCCCCACCCAAGTTCCAAGGAGCCACCAAACAGCGCATCATCGAAATCGCGCAGACACCTCCTCGACAATTAGGTTTACTGTTCTCCACGTGGACACTGCACAACCTGCGCCAGTACCTCATCAACCAGGGGATTGTAGACCAGATCAGCCACGAAACATTGCGCAAAATCCTTAAAGAAGCGCAAGTGGACTGGCGACGTCATTACGTGTTACCGTGGCGATAAGCCTCAACCCCGCATCCACCCTTTAGGGAAGAGGCTAGCCACGGTACCGCCCCCCGGTGTGGGGCGGAACAACCCCATTCCTACAGTGACATCCCGATAACGCAGGATCACATACCCTCCTCCCGAACAGGCATACGCCTGTTCGCGTGTTAGGGAAATCTCCTCCCGGCGCACATAAGCCTCCACCTGGGAGGCCGTCACCTCCACCACATTGCGAGTGGCCAGATGTCCAAACGCCAGCACCGCGGCCGTAGTCCACTTTGGAAAGCGGCCCTTCGTGTGCATGAACAACATGCCAATCGCGTCCGGAGCAGGGCGCAACGGCGGCCGGTGATCCTGACACACAACGCGCACCCCCTTACTCCCGGTCCGGAAAAACAGGTACGCATCAAACACCTCGCGCGGAATGCCAAACCGCGCGTCGAGCGTCTCCAACCACGGCCCAGGATCCACCACCCAATCCGGATGAACCTGAGAGAGCAAGGGGGCTTCAGGGGGCACCCGAGTCCACCCCTCCGGGGACTTCTCCAGCACGGCGATGAAGAAACCACCCGTATCATTGTGATGGGGCCAAATGCGGATCGCGTGGCTCAGCGAGGCATGAAAACGTTGTCCCGACCACTCAGTAAGACCCGGGGAAGTGCGAAACGCGCCCACACGGACGGGCACCACCCGCAAACGGGATGTGCCGAACTCACGCAAGATCGCATCCACGACCGCCTCATTCTCCTCCGGGGCAAAGGTACACGTAGAGTACACAATACGCCCCCCAGGTCGACACAACTGCACTGCCTTGCGCAAAAGTGCCTTCTGCACCCCCTGATACTCCAAGGACACATCCACCCCACACAGGCGCAACACTTCCGGATTCTTGCGCGCGGTTCCCTCGCACGAACAGGGGGCATCCACCAGCACCCTGTCGAACACCCCCACAGACGCGGGAATGTTGCTGCCATCGTGAACTAACGTGCTCGTGTTGAGAATCCCCAACCGTTCCAACACATGGCGCAGCGCCCGCATCCGGTGAACGCCCACATCATTGGCGATTACCGTGCCGCGATTCTCCATGAGCATGGCCATCTGCGCGGTTTTGCCCCCAGGAGCGGCCGCCATATCCAGCACCCGCTCCCCTGGCTGGGGATCCAGCAAGACAGGGGGCAACAGGGAGACCTCCTCCTGTACGTGGAACAACCCCACCTTGTAAGGCCACAGGTGGCCGGGCTTCACCTCTGGAGGAAGCCGAAAAGCACCTGGATACCAGGGCACAGGTGTGGCCTCCACTCCCAACTCCCCCAGGAGATCGCGCAGGTGATCCGGCGACACCCGTCGCGTGTTCGTCCAGATAACCGTGGGCAAGGGACGAACAATCACGTGAACAAAGGAGGCCCAGTCATCAACTATGGGACGATATCGGGATAAAGAAGCCAGGGCATCATCCATGGGAGAATCCGCGGAGCACCTCAAGTGATGGTATAAGTGGATCCTTGGGGTCCTTTGAACACCTCAATGCGGACAGGAAACGCCTCTTTCAACTCCTCAATGTGAGTGATAACCACAATCAAGTCAAAATCCTCTTGAATTGTGTTGATGGCCTCCACCAGCCGGAGGCGCCCTTCACTGTCCTGACTGCCAAATCCCTCATCAATGAACAACGTGCGCAAACTGGCCCCCGCGCGTCGGGCCAGGAGTTTGCTTAAAGCCACACGCAGAGCGAAATTAATGCGAAACGCCTCCCCTCCTGAAAACAACTCATAGGGACGGACCCCCATATTATCCGCGATCTCAATGTCCAGCGTCTCTATGGCCCCTTCCCCGGAACGACGTGCCCGCTGGGTTCGCAGGCGAACGCTCATGCGACCATCGGTCATGCGGGAGAGAATGCGATTCGCCTCGTTTTCGATTTCCGGCAGAACCGCCTCGATAATCATGGCTTGTAAACCGTTCTTGCCAAAAGCCTTGGCCAGATCCTGGTAAATGCTGAGTTCCTCCTGGTGCTTCCGGAGTTGCTCCTGCAGTTCTCGAATCCGCTCCTTCTGGTGCTCAATGGTGGAAAGCAGTTGGCGTAGCGACACCACTCGCGTGCGAGCCTCCCGTTCCTTTTCGACCAGACGGTCCACCTGGGCTACCTGGGCACGCCACTTCTGCTGAATGTCCGGCAACTGGCTTAACCGTTCCTCCATCTCTGCCAGGACTTTCACCTCTTGTTCCAACGTCATTTGCCATCGCCTTCGCCGCTGTTGGGATTCCTCCAAGCGTTGCTCCAGGTCGCGAACCTGGTCCTCCAGAGAGGAGAGACTGTGGTACAAACTCTCCACCTCGGCCAGCGCGTCCAAACGCTGGCGCACCTCCTCATGCGCTTGAGCATCGTATCCCAGGGCGAGCAACTGCGTTTGAATCTCATCCACAGCCCGTGCCAGATCAGGAGCAAAGGTCCGGGTTTCAAGGGCCTGCTGGATCTCCGCCAACTGTGCCCGGACGCGCTGCAACTCCTCCGCAGCCTGCTCTGCCTGCCGAACTTTGTCCTCCAACTGAGCGTGTTCGCGCTGCCAGCGGACCCGCTCCTTAAGTGCTGCTTCCTTGGTAGCGAGTGTCCGCTGGGTTTCCTTCTGTTTCTCCTCCAACTCTTTTAACCGATCCCGACCCGCTCGGTACGCGGCCGCCATCTCCTGCCCCTGACGCCGCAACGCATCGACCATGCGGGCAATGTGCTCTTCAGTAAGGGGTTGACCGCACAGGGGACAGTTGGGTTGTCCTCGGGCACTCTCCAACTGATCGATGCGCTCCTTGATATCGTTCATGTCCAACTTAAGGCGTCGAAGTTGCTCCCGCAACGTCGCATATTCCTCTTGCAAGGAGGCCATACGATCCCGCAGGGCCTGGACCTCGCTGTCCAGGTGTTCCAATGCGGAGAGGTGCTCCTCCACCTGGCGCAGCCGTTCCTGCAGGGAGGGGAGGAGTTGACTCTGCTGTTGCAGATCAGCCACGCGCGCCTGCAACTCCGCAGCCTTGCGCTCCACTTCCACTCTCGCCGCGTGCAGGTTCTCCTGGGCCAGGCGAAGTTCTTGCTGTAAGTGAACCTGCTCGCGCAGCAGAGTATCCCATTTCTGATTCTCCTCACGGAGCCGGATGAGTTCTCCGTACAGGGAGGTGATTTCCTCTCGACGTTCCAGTTGCTCGCGCAAGGCCCCGATGCGCGTTTGGATGCTGGCGATCTCTGCGTCAACGCGAGCAATTTCCTGCCGCAGGTCCTCCACGCGGGCCCGTTGGCGTTGCACATCCTTCTGAAGGCGCTGCAATGCCTCTACCTGTCCCCGCAACGCCCTTTCCAGGGTTTCGGCGGATTCCACCTCCTTCTCCAACTCGGCCAGCACTTGTTCCGCTTGATTTAATTCCTCGCGTAACTGGGTCTCTTTCCCGATTTCCTCCACCAGGTTGAGGATCTGATTCTGAAGAATTTGGATCTCCTGCTCGGCTCGACGAGCCCGCTCCTTAGCCCGCTGTTCCAGCACTTCGTACTGGTTCAGGTGCAGAATCTCCGCCAGGACCTGCTTGCGCTCCGCGGGGGTGCGGGTGGTGAACTCATCGGCCCGTCCCTGCTTTAAGTACGCGGAGTTGATAAACGTATCATAGTCCAGCCGCAACGTTTCAATAATCCGACGTTGAGTGTCCCGCTTGCTGGGCTCGGTCAACGAGCGCCATCGTTGGTTCTCCTCATCCCAGACGAAGAATTCCAACACACTCTGGCCCCGTTTTCCCTTGAGAATGCGCTCCCGACGCACCCGATAACGCTGGTTGTCCAACAGGAACTCAAAATCCACCAGCATCTCTGTCTGGCCGTGCCGCACCAGGTCATCGTCACTGCGTGAGCGCGCCTTACCCCACAGGGCCCACGTTATCGCGTCCAACAGTGCGCTCTTTCCATGCCCGTTAGGACCGGAAAGGCACACCAGGTGTAACCCATCAAAGCGCAAGGGGGGAACGTTCTCACCGTAGGAGAGGAAATTCCGCAACTGTAATTGTACCGGTCTCATAGATCCTCGCCCATGAGTTAAATCTGTGCACAGTCTCGCGCATCCCATACGTGTACGCCTGTATTGTACCATCAACCAGGGGGAAAACCAAGCGTCGCCACCCCTGTCCGGGGGGCAGAATTCCCCTCGCGTCCCGTATAATTCCAGAGGTTTCAAAAAATCCCTTGACATGGCTTTCGTTCAATGCTATACTGAACACGGGCGAGGAAAGGGAGGATAAGGTTGCGCCTTCTGGAAAGAAACGTTTGGAAACCCCCAGGGAGAACGTAGTTTGTATAAATGATCCGACTTTCTCGTGGAGAAAGTCGGTCCGTTGGCCCTTACTCGGATGTCTCCCTGGGACATCCGAGTTTTTTATTTCCAGGGAAAGGGGGAGTCACCCTGGAATTCATACTACTCCCAACGGAGTTGCACAGTGTTCGATCAGGAGAGAACGCAGTGGACGGATGACGGAGATGTAGAGAACGGCCACTTGTTCGAGGAGTGGCTCCAGGAAGATCACCTCATTCTAGTGCAGCCGGAACGGGGGGATCTACTGAAAGGGACGATTGTCCAAATCGGTCCGAATGAGGTGCTGGTGGACATCAACGCCAAGCGAGATGCCTATGTCCCCCCCGATGACCTGGCCCGCCTTCCGCCCGAAGTGCGCGAGCAGTTGTACGAAGGCCAGGAAGTCAATGTGATCGTCACCCGAGTGTACGAGGACACGGGTGACATTGAGGTGAGTCTATCTAAAGCGCTGCAGGCCAGGGACTGGATCCGGGCCGCAGAGTTAATGGAACAAAAGGCCATTATTGAAACGGAAGTGATAGCGTACAACCGAGGCGGACTTATTGTTCGCTTTGGACAAATCCGGGGCTTTGTTCCCCTATCCCAAATGGCCGACATCCCACGCAACATCTCTGCCGAGGAAAGGTCACAACGGATGGCGGCCCTGGTGGGGAAGAAAATTCCCGTCTGCGTCATTGAGGTGGATCGGTCTCGTCGGCGTCTCATCCTTTCCGAACGGGAAGCACAACATCAACTGCGTGAGCAACGTCGGGATGAATTGCTGGCCACCCTGAAGGAAGGGGACATTATTAAGGGACGGGTGCGCAGTTTCGCCAGTTTTGGTGTTTTCGTGGATTTGGACGGCGTGGACGGGCTTATTCACCGGTCCGAAATTTCCTGGGACAGGACGGTGAACCCCCAGGAGGTGCTCCAAATTGGACAGGAAGTTGAGACAGTGGTGGTCAAAGTCGACCGCAAGGCGCGACGCATTGGTCTGAGTCTAAAACGTATGCAGCCCAACCCGTGGCTAGAACGGGTGGAGAAGTACAAGGAAGGGGATATTGTCGATGCCGTAGTGATCAACGTAACCGATTTTGGTGTGTTCGCTCGGATAGAGGAAGGCCTGGAGGGTCTTATTCACGTATCGGAATTGCCATTGGCTTCAGGCCAACGGCCTCAAGACGCGTTCGAGATCGGAGACGAAATCCGAGTTCGTATCATTGGCATTGACACGCAACGCCAGCGTATTTCCCTGAGCATGCGGCAAGTACCTCAGTGGGATGTGGCAGAGGAAACAACGGAGGAGAACGAGTCACTTACACCCTCTTCTCCCGAGAACGCAGTGAACGGGGGGATAGGTGGCGAGGAACAAGGAGAGGAGGCACAACAATGACACATGCAGCCCTCAAAGAACAGGAGCAAGAACGACAACGCGAACTGGAACGATTACGTAAAGAACTGCAAGAGGCCGAAGAGGAACTTGCGGATGTACTGCGCGAGTTGGAGGATAAGCCTGAATTCGGTTTAGGGGTAGGCAGTCCACGTCTATACGAGTGGGAAATGAACCTCGCGCGACGCGATCAACTCAAGGAAAAGATCGCGTCCATCAAGGAGGCTATCGAACGCCTGGAAAAGGGGCAGTACGGAATATGCGAGAACTGCGGCAAGCCCATTGAACCGGAACGCCTGGAGTTGTTCCCCGAAACTACCCTCTGCGCCGCGTGCGCCCGCGAATTGAGTCAACGCCATCGACGCTAAATTCCCCCAGGCCGCCCCTTGGGCGGCTTTCTTTATATCACTTCCAACTTGTCACCCACCAAACTCGCCAGGAACTTCCGTTCTCCTGCTGTAGGGAAATCCACAGTCACCTCATAGTCCCCATCCTCCGTGGCCGCCACAGCCACCACCATCCCCTCCCCGTAGCGGATATGGCGCACCCGCATGCCTACCTGGTACACCCGTTGGACGGTCACCGGCCGCGACGTTGCCTCCCGACGGGCTTCCCGCAAAGCCACGGTTTCCCGATCCCGGCGGCGGTCCGCGTACACCACCAAATCCTCCGGGCGCCGCAACCGCTCACGGACTTCTAACAGCCGCTTACGGGCCGCGCGCACCGCATCAACCAGGGCGATCTTCTGATCCTGAGGCAGGGAAGAGTGCACAACGCGCCGTGTTACCGTACTTAACGCGGTGTGAAGACGGTCCAACTCCTGTCGGGGATCCTCGGAGATAACCCGTAACGCGACGAACGCGATGTCGTGCTCCCGAGCCAGCGCCCGGCGCACCTCATCCCGCAACGCGTCCGCTTCCACCTCCTGGTCGGACACGCGGCGTCGACGCGCGGTAGGCGCCACCCCGCGGAATCGAATAGCCAGTTGGATGCGGGGATAGAACAGGTCAAACTTCAAACGTCGTCCCGTGTGAGGATTGACCAACCAGGGCGGAGACACGTTCTCCTGGACTTCAAACCCTTCCAGAATGTAATCGAGGACCTCTCGCCACCCGGCCCAGTAAACAGAAGCAGGAACCTGTTTCATGGCTCAGAATTTAGGCAGGCTGCGGCGCAGCAGGTCGAGATTGTCCAGCGCACGGCCGGCACCAATGGCCACACACGCGATGGGATTCTCCGCCACAAACGCGGGAACCCCTGTCTTCTTCACCAGGAGACGGTCCAATTGACGCAGCATCGCAGTTCCTCCGGTGAGCACCATTCCCCGGTCAATGATATCCGCGGCCAGTTCCGGCGGCGTCTTTTCCAGGGTCTGGCGTACCGAATTCACAATGATTTCCAGGGGTTCCTCCAGGGCCTCCATCACCTCCCCTGAGGTAATGGTAATGGTCTTGGGAAGGCCCGAGACCTGATCGCGCCCCTTCACCTCCATTTGTAATTCCTCATCCAGCGGCATAGCACTGCCGATTTCGATCTTTATCTCCTCCGCGGTCTGGGCGCCGATAATCAGGTTATACTTGCGGCGCACATAGGCCATAATGGCCTCGTCCAGGTGAACGCCTCCCACGCGCACAGAACTCCAGGAAACAATGTCCCCCACGGAGATGACCGCGGATTCCGTTGTTCCACCCCCCAGGTCCACCACCATGTTGCCTGTAGGCGTTTCAATGGGCAACCCCGCGCCCAGGGCCGCGGCCAAAGGTTCGGGAATAAGATACGCTTCCTTCGCGCCCGCTTGCATCGCGGCATCATGGACCGCGCGGGCTTCCACACTGGTCACCCCTCGGGGAATGCTGACCATCAACACCGGCTTCACCAACCGGAAACGCCCCAACAACTTGCGGATAAAGTACGCCAGCATCTTCTCCGTCACTTCGTAATCCGCAATGACACCATCCTTCAACGGGTGGGCGACCTCGATACTCTCGGGATTGCGGCCCACCATTTCTCGGGCCTCTGTGCCAATGGCAACGATTTTGCTGTCCCGACGGGAAATGGCCACAACCGATGGCTCCTGCAGGACGATGCCCTTGCCTTTCATGTACACAAGAACGTTCACTGTGCCTAAATCAATGCCAATATACCGTTCAAACATGGTGTTCTTCTCCGCTGACAAAATTCCGTTGAGAGTTACTTCCAAGTTGTGCGATCACCGGACAGAAGGCGTCGATACGTTACTTACGTTCGCTCTCAAGACATTCACTTTAATATACGGAAAGAGGAGGGGTTCCACAAAAAACCCCTCGCAGGAGGTAACCTGCGAGGGGTACACGGTCAACCAAGGACTCACCAACCTACTCGGTTTCGCTTCCTTCACGCTCCGCGGTGGTGGAAGGCTGAATACCTGGACGACGGCGTCGTCGTCTGGCAACGCGTAAACGCACGTACGCTTTGCGGAGGCTGAGTTCCAACTCGCGACGGCGTTCGGGTGGGACGCCTTCTTTCAACAAGCGCTCTGCACGCTGACGTGCTGCTTCGGCCCGAGCAATATCAATCTCGTCCTCCCGCTCAGCCGCATCCGCCAACACGACCACCTTGTCCGGACGGACTTCGGCAATGCCGCCGCCGACCGCGTAGGAGATCTCTTCGCCATGCGCGGGCCGAATGACCAACTCTCCAGGCTGCAAGATGGTCATCAACGGCGCGTGGCGGGGCAATATGGTCATCTCACCACTGACGCCCGGCAACGTCACCGAACGCACATCCTCAGAAAAAGCCAGACGTTCAGGTGTGACGATTTCTAAACGTACTGTTTCCATGTGACCTACCCTTTACCCTTCCTTGCGCATGCGTTCCGCGGTTTCGATGACTTCTTCGATGGTGCCCTTCATGTAGAAGGCCTGCTCGGGAATATCATCCAGTTCCCCGTCCAGGATCATGCGGAAGCCACGGATAGTGTCCTCGATCCTCACATACCGTCCAGGCATGCCAGTGAACTGCTCAGCCACGAACATGGGCTGGGTGAGGAAGCGCTGGATCTTGCGGGCTCGAGCCACTGTGATCTTGTCTTCCTCGCTCAACTCCTCCACACCCAGAATGGCGATAATATCCTGGAGGTCCTTATAGCGCTGGAGGGTCTGCTGCACACCGCGGGCCACCCGATAGTGTTCCTCGCCCACGATGTCCGGCTGCAAAATGCGGGACGTAGACGCGAGCGGGTCCACAGCCGGGTACAGACCCTGGGCGGCCAGCGCGCGTTCCAAGGAGATGGTCGCGTCCAGGTGCGCGAACGTTGTGGCTGGCGCCGGGTCAGTGAAGTCGTCTGCGGGCACGTAAATCGCCTGCATGGAGGTGATGGCGCCTCGTTTGGTGGAGGTAATGCGCTCCTGCAACTCACCCATGTCCGTTCCCAACGTGGGCTGATACCCTACTGCCGAAGGCATACGCCCCAGCAACGAGGACACCTCGGAACCGGCCTGGACGAAGCGGAAGATGTTGTCGATGAAGAGCAGCACATCGCGGCCTTCATCGCGGAAGTACTCGGCCATGGTGACTCCCGTTAGCCCCACGCGCAGGCGGGCTCCTGGCGGCTCGTTCATCTGGCCGAACACCATGACCGTGCTGTCGATAACGCCCGATTCCCGCATTTCCAACCAGAGGTCATTTCCCTCACGGCTCCGCTCACCCACGCCGGCAAACACGGAATATCCCTTGTGGACGGTGGCGATGTTGCGAATTAACTCCATGATGATAACGGTCTTTCCCACCCCCGCGCCACCAAAGACGCCCGTCTTACCACCACGGGTAAAGGGAGCGATCAGGTCGATGACCTTTAAGCCCGTTTCAAAGAACTCGGACTTGGTGGACTGTTCGACCAACGGGGGAGCCGGGCGATGGATGGGATAATACGTATCCGTCTCCACGGGGCCCTGCTCATCAATGGGCTCACCGACCACGTTGAACACCCGCCCCAAGGTTGCAGGTCCCACGGGAACTTTAATGGGCGCGCCGGTGTTGTACGCTTCCATGCCGCGGCGCAGCCCGTCCGTCGGCCCCAAAGCCACCGTTTTCACCCAGTTGTTCCCCATCTGATACTGTACTTCGCAAATCAGTTTTCGCCCATCCTCAAGAGGGATCTCCACCGCGTCGTACACGTCGGGCAACTGCCCTTCCGGGAACTCGATGTCCACCACGGGGCCGATAATCTGGCGGATACGACCAACGGATTGAATTGCCATACGAATGCCTCCCTACCTGATCAGGTTGCAAGTTACAGGTTGCAAGTCGCAGGTTGAAGCCGCGGACTGAAACTTGCAACCCCAAACCTGGAACTTGTGTTTTTACGATTCCATTTCGCGCGCGCGACGCAACGCCTCTGCGCCACCAGCAATGTCCAGGATCTCGCGCGTAATGCGCTCCTGACGAGCCTTGTTGTAACTTAGCGTGAGCACGTCGATCAACTCCAGGGCCGCGTCCGTAGCGTTCCGCATAGCGACCATGCGCGCCGCGTGCTCACTGGCAATGGATTCATACAATGCCTGCAGGATCTGCAGTTCGACAAAGCGGTACAGCACCAAGTCTAAAATGGTCTCCGGATCGGGCTCGAAAATGTAGTCCGGCGACCACTTCATTTCCGGCTTAATGGGCTCAATGGGCAGGAGTTGCTTGATGGTGGGTACCTGACGCAAGACGTTGACAAAGTCGGTATAACACAGGTACACCGCGTCTACCCGCTGAGCCACGAACTCATCGGTGACAACTCGGGAGATGGGGGCCACATCCAAGGATGTTGGACGGTCACCCAATTTGGTGAATTCGGCGATGATGTTGTACCCGTAGCGGGCCATGTAATCCCGTCCCTTACGGCCCACCGTCACCCAGGAGGTGGGTTTGCCCAGTTGCTCCGCGAACTTCAGGGCCGTGTTGATCATGTGGCTGTTGAACCCGCCCGCCAAGCCCCGGTCCGCCGTGATTAGGACCATGAGCACCTTCTCCACGGGACGGGCCTCCAGCAGCGGGTGGAACATGGGCAACCCACTGTGCGGCATGTAGGCCAGGAAGTTCAACACTTCCTGGGCCTTCTGCGCGTAAGGACGAGTTGACAGCACCTGCTGCTGGGCACGCCGCATCTTGGAGGCCGAAACAGCCTCCATCGCCTTGGTCACTTGCGATATGTTTTTGACGCTCCGAATGCGTCGCTTAATTTCCCTATCTGTAGCCACGGTCCCAACCTTCTCTTATTCAAACGTGCGGTTGAACTCTTCCAAAGCGGATTTCAGCGCCTCGATGGTCTCCGGCTTCATCTTCTCCCCTGTCGCGATGGTGCGGACCAGGTCCGGATACGTGGCATCCACCCACCGCAGGAACGCGTCCTTCCACTCCTGGATGCGATCCACCGGAATGCCATCCAGGTAGCCATTGGTCACCGCGAAGATGAGCATCACCTGGTGCTCCAGGGGCAACGGCGAGTACTGAGGCTGCTTCAACACCTCCATGGCCCGCCGGCCCCGGTCCAACTGGCGCTGAGTCGCGGGATCCAGGTCGGATCCGAACTGGGCGAAAGCGGCCAACTCTCGGTACTGGGCCAGTTCCAGGCGCAATCGCCCCGCGACCTGCTTCATCACCGGACGCTGGGCTGCACCACCTACACGGGACACGGAGATACCCACGTTCAACGCGGGGCGGAAACCCGCGTAGAAGAGTTCGGGCTCCAGGTAAATCTGCCCATCGGTGATGGAGATCACGTTGGTGGGAATGTACGCGGACACGTCGCCCAACTGGGTTTCAATGATGGGCAACGCGGTCAAGGAACCGCCGGAGTCGGGCAGGCGAACGATGGTGTACTCATCGCCCATCTCTTTCAAATCCTCTTCGGCTTCCTCGAGACCCAACTTCCCGCGGTAAATCTTCCCGTTCACACCCGGCCGTTTGGGATCGTCACCCTTCTTGACAATGACGTACTCGGTGGCCAACTTGGCCGCGCGCTCCAACAGGCGGGAGTGCAGGTAGAACACGTCACCAGGGTATGCCTCACGTCCTGGCGGACGGCGCAGCAGCAAGGAGACCTGACGGTATGCCCAGGCGTGCTTGCTCAAGTCATCGTACACCACAAGCGCGTCCTTGCCCTGCTCCATGAACTCCTCACCAATGGCACAGCCCGCGTACGGAGCGAGGTACTGCAGCGCGGCGGGTTCGGACGCGGTCGCAGCCACCACCACGGTGTAATCCATGGCTCCGTACTTCTCCAAGGTGGCCACCACCTGCGCGACCTGAGCGCGCTTCTGGCCAATGGCGACGTAGATGCAGATGAGATCCTTGCCCTTTTGATTGATGATGGTGTCAATGGCGATGGCCGTCTTTCCCGTTTGGCGGTCGCCGATGATCAACTCTCGCTGGCCGCGACCAATGGGAATCATGGAGTCGATGGCGATAATGCCCGTCTGCACAGGGGTGTTCACCGGCTCACGGTAGACCACACCCGGAGCAATTCGCTCCACCGGGCGGTACTTATCGGTCTCAATAGGGCCTTTGCCGTCAATGGGCTGGCCCACCGCGTTGACCACGCGGCCGATCAGGGCATCGCCAACGGGCACCGACGCGATGCGTCCTGTGGCCCGCACAATCTGCCCTTCTTCAATGCCGGTGTACTCACCCATGATGATGACACCCACGCTGTCCTCTTCCAGGTTAAAAACAATACCCAGGGTGCCATCCTCAAACTCAACCAACTCACTTGCCATCGCGTTGGTGAGCCCTGACACACGGGCGATACCATCACCCACGTAAGTCACCGTACCCACATCCACTGTGCGCACGGTGGGCTCGAATTCCAAAATCTGCCGTTTCAACTCCTCGGCAATTTGTTCCACACGAATTGCCATCGAATGTCCTCCGCTCTGTGTAATCCCTCGCTACAAGACATGATGCGTGACGCGCTATCGGTCATGCGCAAAGGATGCCACCTTGCGTCCCTCGCCTCCAAGGCGCTCAGCGCATGACGTCAAACGCAAAACTTACACGATGGTCTCGATACGTCCACGTAATTCTTCCAGGCGACTGCGCAGGCTATAATCCAACAGCGTATCCCCGACCCGAATGATCATGCCGCCCAGGATGTCCGGGTTGACTCGGTAGGTAAAAACGAGGTTGGGGCCGAACCGATCCTTGAGTTTCGCCTCCAACTTGGCCTTTTCCTCACCCGTGAGTTCCACCGCGGACACCACCACGGCCTCCATGGGAGCCTCCCCGCGAGCCAGCACCTGATCCCGAACGGCCCCCACGATCTCATCCAGGTATCCCAGGTCCTGCTTGGAGACCAGAAGACCCAGGAACTTGACGACCGCCTCTCCGGTTCCCGGGGGCACGACCCGCTTAAGGGCCTCGAACTTCTCCTGGACATCCTTGGCCGGATCGTCGAGGAGCGTCCTTAAGGCCTCATCTTCGGCAACACGCTGCTGGACGGCTTGCAAGGCCTGGATCGCCTCCTCAATTACGGCCTCGAACAATGCCGTCGCGTATGCCTGAATTTCCTTTTCTCGCCGGTTCACAGTTCACCCACCAGGAACTTTTCAATGAGTTGATGTTGCTTTTGCTCGTCCAGGCTCTCACCGACAATCTTCTGCGCCAGCAGGAGACTCAACTCCGCGATCTGGCGTCGCGCATCCTGGAGGATACGCTCGCGCTCCTGCTCAGCCTGTTCACGCGCCTCGGCCACGATGCGCTCGGCTTCAGCCTTGGCCTCCGCAAGGATCTGCTCCCGCAGGCGCTCTGTTTGGCGGGTAGCCTCGGCAATGCGCTCCTGCGCGCGGCGTCGCTCCTCTTCCAGTTGTTTCTCAAGTTCGGCACGCTGGCGAGCCGCCTCCTCCCGGGCCAACTCCGCGGCCTTAAGCCCCTCCTCAATGCGCTGGCGTCGCTCCGCCATAATGTTGAGGATGGGCTTGTACACGAACTTCTGCAACAACCAGAGGAGCAACAGAAAATGAATGATCTGAGTGATCAAGAAATTTAAGTTGATACCCAGGGCTGCTAATGCTTCCACAGGTCGCCCTCCTTACACGCTTCAGGGGTGGTTACACAAACTTGAGCAACAGGGCCACCACCAGAGCGTAAATGGCGATAGCCTCAGCGAACGCGATGCCCAAAATCATGTTGGTGCGGATTTCGCCCGCAACCTCAGGGTTGCGTGCAATACCCTGCAAAGCACCTAACACGACCAGACCTACACCGATACCGGGGCCAATGGCACCCAGCCCCATGGCCAGACCAGAAGCCAATCCTTCCATGATTAAAGACCTCCTTAAAGATTCAAGTTTGGGATTCGGAAGAAAATGGATTGGGGATCCCCCCTCACCACTAGTGTTCGTGATCCCCATGACTGACAACAGCCATGGAGATGAACACCAGCGTCAGCACAGCGAACACAAAGGCCTGGATAAGGCCCACAAAGATCTCCAGTCCGTAGAACGGCAACGGAACAAACAGGGGAATCAGATACGGCATCACGAACAGCAATACCGTACCCGCAAAGATGTTACCAAACAATCGGAAGGAGAACGAGATAATGCGGGCAATCTCGCTAATCGTCTCCAGAATGCCCACAAACACATCAATAAGACCACTGGCATATCCCGGTTTGATGAACTTCTTGAAGTAACCGGGCCCCAACGCCTGCACACCCGCAATTTGCACGTACGTCACAGAGATGAAGGCCATCGCCAGCGTCACGTTCAAGTCCGTGGTCACCGTGCGCAACCACGGCACCAGCGTGTAATGGCCATCCTCCTTCACCAGGGTGTGCACGTTGCCAAACAGCGCCTTGATCTCCCAGCCCCCTTTACCGTGGGCTTTTACGATCCAGCCAAAGGCATCCATGCCCGGGACCAGTTCCCACCAGTTGGAGACCAGGGCAAAGATAAAGATCGTCATCACCAAGGGGAAAAACTTGGGGGCATTCTCCTTCCCGGCCACATCCTCCACCAACCCGTAAAACCACTCAATAACGGCTTCCAACGCGTTCTGCAACCCGTTGGGAATCAACTGCTTATCACGCAGTGCAAAGTACATGAAGAGGAAAATGGTCAGGTCGACAATCAGCGTCCCGGTCATCGTGTTAGTAATGGGAAAGCCACCCGAACACGCCAACCCATGCTCTGCCTCAACAAGGTGACCTCCTAAACACGCAACCGGTTCAGCGGGGAGGGAAATACCGGGAAGGGGGACTTTCAACACAACCGCGCTGCCCACCATGAGCACAAGCACGGCCAAAGTAATACCGAGAACTCGAGGGCTCAACAATCGTCGCACGAGCGTTCCTCCTTCACGTCCCTGTGAAAATCATGGCCCCGCGGCGATTCCACGTTGGCGAGAGCCCTCCACCGGTGGCGCACATATCCGACCGACGCCACCAGGCCTACGATAACTCCCGCCAATGTACCCAGGGGGGTAATGTGCGCGCGGCGGTCCAGCCATAACCCCAAGCCAATCGGTCCGAACGTGAGCAGGACAATAGCCCAAGCCAGTTCCCACGCTAATTCCAGTTCGAACAGCCAACGCACCCATTATCCCCTTCACCAATCACCCGCGGAGAGATAGACAGTCCGGGCGGATTATAACGGACTCGTTGAAGACAACCAAATCCACGAGAAAGTTTTGCGCAGTTTTCATAACAAAATACTAGGACACCCCCTCACTCCACCACGTCCCAGAAAAACTCCCGGATAAACTGCCGTGCCAGCGCCAACGCGTCCGCCTCCTCCCGAGTCACCGGCACGGTCACCTTGAACATAACCACCCCGCGGGAAAGATCGCGCGCCTGATCCGGCCACACAAAAAAGTACAAAACCACATGCTGCCACTCCCCCTTGCGAGCCGACACCTTTAAAGCGCGAATGCTTCCCTTCCTCAGGGGAACGTCCACATCAGACACACGCGCCTGCCACCCATCGGACATATAACAGATCTCCGGGGGATGAAAACTGCGCTCCTTGCGACTACCGATAACACTCAACCACAGAAAACGGCCGTCAGTGTACGTGTAGCGCCGTTGTAAGTACTGTTCCGGCTCCAGCAGGATAAACACCTCAATGTTCGTTTGCGGCACATCCACCCCGTGCCATGGCCCCACATCCAGGGGGATGCGGTGCAAATCGTGACGAACGTCAAAATCGAACGGTGACCGCACCACCCGCTGATATGGAGTGCGACGCCAGGTATCCACATCCACCACCCACGTGTGAGCCAGGTGACGCGCGCGGGGCTGAAGCAAATCCGGCCGTGTCCACAGGACCGCCCCAACCCCTACCAGCAAGATCAACGTGGCTAAAAAAGATCGCGAACGTTGCGACATCCCATCCCCCGTGCTATCCCAACAAGTCCAACGAACACCAGGAAAAAGAAAACGAACCCCGAATAATTGTGGTAAAAGGCAAACGCCCGCTCTGCTCCCCACAGATAAGCGACCACCACAAGGCTCACAACCCGCCCCAAATTCCCCACCAGAGCCAGGGGTACAGCACTGAGGAACACCACCCACCGGCACCACAAAGGACCAGCGGCTGCATAAGCAAACAGCGCGCCTAAAGTTATCAGCGCGATGAGAGAACGCAACCCACTGCACTGCGCTCCCACCACCAAATGCGTGTTGGGCAACGTAATCTGGCTACCATTAGCCAGCACGGGAATGCCCAGCAAACGCACCACCGACGCTGCCACCGTACCGGCCCACTGGCTCAACGGCAAACTCGCTGCTTCCACAAAAGGCAGCGGCACAGCCAACAAAACAAACACCAGGGGAAACCACAAACGCCGCAACATCTGCCACCCACCCAGTGCGGCCACGAGAAAAGCGGCCATACCAACCCACAAAAAGGCCGCGACATACATAGCGTGCGAGGCCAGCGCGACCACATACCCCCCCGTGCCCCCGACCAATCCCACCAGCGCCAGGTTCGAACCTTCCCCCTGCGGGGAACGCGAGCGCCATCCCAGGTAAAGGGCCAACGGCATAACCAGCAGCCCGTGGGAGTAAAAATCATTCGTCCACCACTGGACCCACAACCAGCGCAAAGTGGGAAGACCCAACATGAGCCAGGTGACCGCGGGGAGAAGCCACCATCTCATTCGCCTGAGATACAGGAACATTCTGCGTTTAACCGTTGCCAAATTCACCTCACTCCCGGCCGTTTTGGGGTACTGTACCCACTTTAACATAGGGGCGTAATTTTTCCAACGTGGCTGGTCCAATACCGGGCACGCGCAACAAGTCCTCCACCGTCCCGTAGGGACGGTGGGCCACAATGCGTTGCGCCATCACCCGCCCAATGCCGGGAATAGCCTCCAGCGCGGCAGGCGGCGCGGTGTTCACATCCACAGGGAAAGTGACCGCCCCTGACGCGCCCTCTCGTTGGTGAGCCTTTTCCCCCTTTCCCGGGACTTCGCCCACCCGTGGAACGTGGACGTGGGTCCCATCTTCCAGGGGCAACGCCAGATTCACCGCGTCCTTGTCCGCGTGCTCTGTCACCCCCCCGGCCGCGCGCACAGCATCCGCCACCCGGGAAAACGCGGGCAATGTATACACACCAGGGTTATTCACCGCGCCGCTCACATACACAGTCACCGGCGCGGGCGTTGCTGTTGGGGGTAACGGCAGCGGGGTAGGAACCTCCAGCACAAGGGATGGAGCGCGGAACACCCACACATATCCAAGCAACACCCCCAACACCATTCCTCCCAGGCCGCCCAGGATCAGGGAAAACCAGTGAATGGAAACCCTTTGAACCCGACCACCCATGTTGAGGACCGTACTGACATACACCCTTAGGATGGAATAATCCAGGAAGGTACCCAGAAGTGAAGGTATCCACTCACGCGGGCAACAGTGGTCACCACAAACAACAGCACGCCGAACGCGATAAGCACATAATCCCGTCGCTCATAGTGGAGTTCCACAATCCACGTGCGTTTGGGCTTCGCGCCAAAGGCTCGCAAGTCCATCGCGTCGATGATATCCTCTCCGCCCAGGATTGTACCGATTGTCACCGGCACCACCAAAGGCGCCAGGTTCTTCACCTGCTGGAAAAGCCCGGCCCCTTTGCGCTCCAACTCATAGCCCCGAGCCCGTTGAGCATCCAGAGTGGTTTGAAAATCCTTGGCCACAGTGGGCACCAGGCGGAAAGCCAGATCCGTAGCCACCGCGAACTTATCGCTCAGCCCCAACCCCTTGAAAGTCACCCCGTAGTACGCGGGGTGAATCGTGAACGGAATCAACAACCCAAAGGTCGCCATGACCAACATGCGCACAAACTGACTCATCGCAAAGAACAACTGTTCCGCACTGATGGTGAAGCGATGGGTTCCCCACAGGGGAACACTGAACAACGGATGGGTGACCTGGTACGCCTCCTCACCGCCACGACCGGTCAGCGCGGTGATCGTCACCAAAAGAGTAATAATGGGTATCACAATCATCCAAAAGCGCCGCGTCTCCTGCCACGTCAACTTGGACAGGCGATAAGCCAGCGCGACGAGAAGAAGCCACCCCAACAGCACCCGCAAATCCCAGGTCTCGATGACCGAAATAATGGAAAGGAACATGAAAATAATGCGGGCCCGCGGGTCCAGGCGCTGGATAATCGTATCTCGTTCCTTGTACGACCAGGTAACAATCACCGCCTACGCCTCCTTCAGGTGAACGGTGGCCGCCGGACAGGGCCGACGGCCACCGTAGAACACACCCTAACGACCGGTTTGCGCCCGAGCCGCCTCATAGGCCCCGTACAGGATGGGAACCAAGATAATAGCGAACACCAGGTCCGAAGCAGCGGCCGGCAAGAACTCACCAATAATCGCGGTCGCGAGGCTGTACCCATTCACCCAGATATCGGCCAGGGACGCGAACCCCATACCAACAATGACCCCCAAAGAGCCCCAAATGACGGACACAGCAATATCCGGGCTCTTGCGCAAGAAGAACCACCCAACAGCGACCAACACAATAGTAATAATCAACAGTCCCAGGGTCCACTGACCAGCCCGCATCCCTTCCATCCAGGGATGCTCCACATTGGGGAAGAGGACGGTCAAAATGACGAACAGGAGCATGATAGCGCCCACAATAACGAGCACCCGCTCGGTCACCCGGCGCCGTTCCCTCTGAGTCTCCCAGGCGAGGATGAGTCCCGGAATCATTCCCATGAGTCCGTTACCCAAATCCCACACAGGGAACACGCCCCAGCCGGTCAACGCGTCCCCAATAATGTTCCCCACCGCGCCGCTGAAGAACCCCACAACCGGGCCAAAAGCCAACCCCATAAAGATGGGAATGGCCACAGCCGGCCGTAAGGACACAAAACTCACCGAGGGCAACTGGATGACATTGGTTGCCCAGGAGAAAATACCGTACAACACTGCCCCAATCGCCATCATCACCACTTCGCGAGTGCCCACCTCCCAAATGGGCTTATTCGCGAAGAAGAAATAGATGACCAGCACGATGACGGCCCCCACGAGATACAGAATCCAGCCGACGGTGGATGCCTTCGCACCGCCGGTTACCAGGTTCACCAGAAAGAGCACAACAAGGGTCGTAATGATCGCGCCGATGACCTTGGTTAATGTGGATTGACCGCCCATAATGCCACCTCCTCTGTGGAATAACTGCCGACGACGGGTTCAACGATAAATCGGACAAATGACGTTGAATAATGAACACAACCGTCGTCCAACACAGTGGCCTATAAGACCACGCACCATATCAGGTGAAAGGACGGTCCTTTCACCGTGGGGGATGCCGACCTCATTATACCACATCCACCAAACGCTCCAGAGGCAAGAACTGCCCCACCCTGGGCAACACCTCCAGATTCATGCGCAACAGACTGGTCGGCCGCAGACGACACGCTCGCAAGCGCTCCTCATCGGCCAACACCTCCTCCGGCGCGCCATCCGCAACAATGCGGCCATCCGCAAGCAAAATAACCCGATTCGCGTACCGCACGGCCAAATCCAAATCGTGGGTAATGAACAGAACCGCCTTAAAGGGTAACTGCACAATAGCATCCATGAATTGCGTGTAATGGCGATAATCCTGCCCGGCAGTGGGCTCATCCATAACCAGGATCTTCGACTCCATGGCCAGAATCGCGCCAATCCCCACACGGCGTTGCTGCCCATAACTCAGAGACAGGGGAGAAACCCCCGCGTACTCCTTCAGATCCACAATTTCCAGACTCCGCTCCACATTACGCGCGACCCGATCCTCATCGTATCCCAGGTTGCGCGGACCAAACGCGAGTTCTTCCCACACAGTGGGGGCAAACAACATGTGGGACGGATTCTGAAATACAAAACCTACCGTGCGCGCGATCTGAGCCACCGACAGATCGCGGGTATCCCGCCCTTCGACCAGCACCCGGCCACGGTTGGGCTTCTCCAGACCAATGAGGTGACGCACTAACGTAGTCTTCCCCGCGCCGTTGGGCCCCAGGATGGCGATAACATCCCCAGGGTACACCGCAAAGTGAATGTCGTGTAGAACCTCCCGCTCGGGCACATACCCAAAGGACACCCCATCCATCACCACCAGGGGATCAGCACCGGGCTGACGCTCCCGCCGCGGGGGAGGTGGGGGGAGGTCCATGCTCTTCATGCGATCCACAGCCACGTGGGCCGGAAGTTTAACGTCCAGGGGATTCACCACGCTGAAAAATCCATCCACATTCCCGTAATACACCTGTTGGCCCCGCTCCAAAAAGAGCGCCTTGTCCGGGTGGATGGAGAGCACATCCTCAACGCGGTGCTCAATGAGAAGCACAGTTTTTCCCATGTCCACCAGATGGCGAATAAGGCGCAGGGCCTCATCCACGCTGGCCGGGTCCAAATTCGCCAGGGGTTCGTCCAGCACCAGGATATCCGGCTCCATGACCAGCGTACCCGCCACCGCGACCTTCTGTTTCTCGCCGCCGCTCAGCGCGTACGTCTCCCGGTCGCGAAGGTGAGCGATCTCCAGGTCATTCAGGACCCGCTCCACCCGTTCGATCATCTCGGGTCGGGGGACAGCCAGGTTCTCCAGCCCAAAGGCCACATCGTTGTACACATACGCGCCTACAATTTGCCGTTCCGGATCCTGGAGCACCGTGCCCACCATCTGGCTGATCTCAGCCAACTTCATGGGGGCGGGATCCTTCCCCAAAATGCGGAGAGAGCCCGCCAACTCACCGCCCTTGTAGGAACGGGGGATAAGACCGTTGATGGTCCGCATAAGCGTGGTTTTTCCGCAACCGGAAGCCCCGGCAATGAGGACCAGTTCCCCCCGCTGGATTTCAAAGGTGATGTCGCGCAGCGCGTACTCCTGACGTGTTCGGTAACGGTACGTTAAATGCTGAACGTGCAACGCCGATGTCATCGCTTTCCTCACCCCCGCCCATCCTTAGGGAAGATGATCACCTCACGCCCGTTCCCCTTCCCACAACTTACGCCAGACAATGTCCTCAAACACCCGCAGAACATAAAGCAAGTCATCCTCTTCGTCGATAGTCGTCATCACATTGATGATTTCGTTCACCTCCCGCAACACCCGGTACTCACGGCCGGCCACTTGCAACCGTCGTCCCTGCGGCATCCCTGCCTCCCGAGTGACCTCCAACCGCACTCGTCCGGCCCGATCCGCGTACACATTCCAAACGCCCCCTCGATCCTCGCGGCGCGCGATGACATCTTCGGCAACGAACACATCCCACCCTTCCCCCTGTAGAATATCCGCCAGCGTGTTCAGGTTCAACGGTCGTTGGGGCATGGCGCTCACTTCTCCACAACTTCAATTTGCGAGGGACTGTTCACGATAATCTCTGGCCAGCCCCGGTACAACTTAATCAACCCGTGCACCCGAATGGTCTTGCCCTTGTAGTACTCATCGGGCAACTGATCGGGATAACCGGGGAACCGACTGTACGCGCTGGGGAAGATAACCACTTTAAAGTTCCGATCCTGATCCGCGTTCCCCATGAGCCAAATAACTCGCCCGCTGTTGTAAGTGTGGGTGACAGTCAACTGCACAGGCACATCATCCCGAAACAGGTAGAACTTGGCTTTTGTATGGTCAATGTACCCTTCCGGCGGGATGGGCAACTTCTCCTTGGGGAAGGGCTCCACAGTCCCCTTCTCCCAATCCGCCTGGAATTGGGCCATCATCTGCCGGACAGCCTCGGGATCATCAAAGAGGACTCCCAGTTCCCGGTTGTTATCCAGGGAGTTGGTGGTGAAATTCTGGGAGCCGACAAACCCCAAACGGCCGTCAATGACAAATACTTTAGCGTGAATGTACGGGTCGAGGATGTAACGCACCTGAGCGCCCGATTGCCGCAACTGCTCCCGCCCTGGTTCGTCATAATCGCTCGCAATAGGCCACCGAGGCGTGCT
>Ga0256914_1001202_pt1 | contig 24298 bp, 14 predicted proteins | sample HulkmetaG_FD_191571 | JGI IMG/M metagenome (GOLD analysis project Ga0256914, IMG submission 191571) | Hydrothermal chimney microbial communities from Main Endeavour vent field at the Juan de Fuca Ridge, Pacific Ocean - Hulk | ecosystem: Environmental > Aquatic > Marine > Hydrothermal vents ... | reverse complement strand
GGAAGCGACGAACGTCTGCTGGAAGAATCGGCCGATTTGCTGTACCACCTTTTGGTGTTGCTTCATGCCCGCGATTTAAGCCTGAACAAAGTAGCCAAAGTGCTACGGCAGCGCCACGGCGAAAAAGACTAACGCCCGCACGTCAGGCATTTCAATGCCTTTTAATAAGGGTGCAAACGAAAAGCATACCATAAATCAGGGCGCAAACTGAACGATGGCCATTTTGCGCAGCAACCCGCTTTGGGCATTGCGTTTGAAAACCACTAAATTTTTACTTTTCTGGTTGGCAACCACAAGAAAATCTCCGCTGCGGTTCAAAGCAAAATTACGCGGCCAGGCGCCTCATTGACGGATGGTTTGAAAGAAAGGCCAAAACTCCCAAATTTCCACACATTACCAAAATTTTTACTGTCCGGAAAGACAAGAGTTGAAAAATTACATCAATGCAAAAACATTTACAAAAATCCAAATAATTTGTACATTCTTTTACGATGAGTCAAAAGGGAAGTAAACTATGAATAAAAAATTATTTTTGATCGACGGTTCGGCGTTGTATTATCGCAGCTATTTTGCTTTTAGTCGCAACCCGCTGATCAACTCCAAAGGTGAAAATACATCGGCCACGTTTGGCTTTTTGAATGTTCTGCTAAAGCTAATCGAAACCGAACATCCGGAATATCTGGCCATTGTTTTTGACACCAAAGAGCCCACCTTCCGGCACAAAATCTACGAAGAATACAAAGCTACCCGGGAAAAAATGCCCGAAGAAATGGCGGCACAGTTTCCCCGGCTGGTCGAAACGCTCAAGGCAGCCAATTTTCCCATTCTGGAAAAAGAAGGATATGAGGCCGATGATATCATTGGTACGTTAGCCAAAAAATTTGGCAAAGAAGGAGTAGATGTCTTCATCGTTTCCGGCGACAAAGACATGGCACAATTGGTGAATGGGCATGTCTTTTTGTACAACATGCCCAAAAAAGATGAGCCGGAGATATTGGACCGGGAGAAGGTCAAAAAAAAGTTTAAGGTTCAGCCGGAACAAATCATTGACTGGTTGGCATTAATGGGCGATAAGTCCGACAACATTCCCGGTGTACCCAAAGTAGGAGAAATTACTGCCGCCAAACTACTCAACGCTTACGGTAGCATCGAAGGAATTTTTGCCCACATCGATGAAATCAAAGAGTCGCTGCGTGAAAAGCTTTTGGAACACAAAGATCAAATTGCGCTGGCCCGTAAGCTGACCACCATCGACACCAACGTTCCCATCGATGTTTCTCTGGACGACTTGAAATTTCGCATGTGGGACATGGAAAAAGTGGGCCCTGTTTTGAAAGAACTGGAATTTCGCACGATCTACAACCGCATGGCGGCCATGAGCAGGGGAGAATCGGGCATTGAATTCAAAAAGCACGACCGCACAAAAGTAGAATATTTTTTGGTGGATGACATTCAAAAGCTGGATGAACTTATTCGTCAATTAAAAGCCCAAAAACAATTTGTGTTCGATCTGGAGACCAGTTCGTTAAATTTTTTGGATGCGGAAATTGCCGGTATTTCGTTAAGCTGGGAAAAAGGCAAGGCTTCCTACATTTCCGTTAAACATCAGACCGGGGGACTAACGCGCAAGGTTGTGTTGGAAAAGCTTCGCTCCGTTTTTAATGACGAAACGGTACGCAAAATCGGTCAGAACATCAAATACGACGCCCTGATCATGGAACAACACGGTGTTCCCGTAAAAAACCTGTACTTCGATACCATGATTGCCTCGTACCTGCTTAATCCCTCCAATCAACACGGGCTGGACAAACTGGCCGAAGAATATCTGAATTACGAAATGATTCATATCGAAGAAATTATCGGAAAAAAAGGCAAAAAACAGAAAAAAATGACCGACCTGCCCGCCGAATTTGTTTACGAATACGCCTGCGAAGATTCCGACATTACCTTCCGTTTGTACGCAATTTTGAAAGACGAACTGAAACGGCATGGAATGGATCGTTTGTTCTACGAACTGGAAATGCCCCTGACCTACGTGCTGATGCGTATGGAACAAAACGGTGTGAAAATTGACCAAGCTTTGTTGAACGATCTTTCCCGCCAGTTGGAAGAAAAAATCAAAGCGCTGGAAAAAAGCGTTTTTGAAAAAGCCGGTGAAGAATTCAATCTGAATTCTCCGCAGCAGTTGGGCGCCATTCTGTTTGACAAATTGCAAATTCACAAAGAATTGGGCGTGCGTAAACCATCGCGGACAAAAACCGGCCAATATTCCACTTCGGAAAAAACTTTGGAACGTTACATGGCGCATCCGGTAGTGGCTGCCATCATGGAATTTCGGAAACTCATAAAACTGAAAAACACCTACATCGACGCTTTGCCCAAATTGATCCACCCCAAAACAGGTAAAATTCACACCTCGTATAATCAAACGGTCACGGCCACCGGCAGGCTTTCTTCCAGCAATCCCAATTTGCAAAACATCCCGATTCGCACCGACTTGGGGAAGGAAATCCGCCGGGCCTTTATTCCCTCCCAGCCGGATTACGTAATCCTGAGTGCCGACTATTCGCAAATCGAATTGCGCATTATGGCCCATCTTTCCGGCGACGAAACCATGATCGAAAATTTCAAAAAAAATAAAGATATTCATGCCGCAACGGCTGCACTGATTTTTAACATTCCCGTGGACGAAGTAACGCCCGATCATCGGCGTAAAGCCAAAGAAATTAATTTCGGTATTATTTACGGCATGAGCCCTTACGGCCTGGCTTCCCGCCTTGGCATTAGTAACGAAGAAGCCCAGGAATTTATCGCCGATTATTTTGCCACCTACCCCAAAGTGGGCGAATTCATGCGCAAAATGATCGATTTTGCACGCGAGCACGGCTATGTGGAAACCATGATGGGACGACGTCGCTACCTGCCCGAAATTCGCAACTCCAATCGTAATATTCGCGAATTTGCCGAACGCACGGCCATTAACACCCCCATTCAGGGCTCCGCTGCCGACCTCATCAAAAAAGCAATGATCGAAGTACAGCGATACATCGAAGACAACGGGGCAGCAGCAAACATGCTTTTGCAGGTACACGATGAACTTGTCTTCGAAGTGGCCAAATCTCAAGCCGAAGCCTTTGCGCTGAAAGTAAAAGAAATCATGGAAAACGCCCAGCAATTAAGAGTACCGCTGGTGGTTGATTGGGGCATAGGTAAAAACTGGCTGGAAGCGCATTAAATTTGAGTGCGCTTGCCGGGAAAATTAATAAAAAGGTAATTCTCCGTGCGTTATGTTTTGGTGCTGACATTGCTCCTTGCGCTTTTGTCCTGCGGAAAAACCCAGAGTGTGGCCCAGGGGCGGCGCTTTAACTTTACCGATACGTTGCAGCTGGACGCGTCCAACGGACAATTCGCCCAACTTTTTGTGCCTGACTATTTTCATTCGGAAGGTGGAAGTTACGATTTGGTCTTTCATTTGCACAGTGCAACCTGGGCGGCCGAGAATGAATTGTACAAAGCCAAAGCAAATGCGGTTTTGTTCAACATTCATCTTGGTGCCTTTTCCGGCTCCTACCAAACCTATTTTAGCGAAAAAGCCCGCTTTCGGGAAATTCTGCAAAAAATCGATCGGTCCTTAAAAACACATGCCATTGTGCCGGATAGTGCCAGTCTCCGCTTTTTGATCATTACATCCTTTAGCGCAGGCTACGCCGGTTTACGGGAAATACTCAAAACCGATGCCTATTTTCAGGAAATTCGTGCCATCCATTTGGCCGACGGATTGCATGCCAGCGATAACAGCGACCTGATGAAAATTCAAATGAGCGATTTTGTCCGCTTTGCCCGGCTGGCCGTAAAAAAAGAAAAGATTTTTCGTTTGACGCATTCCAGCATTGCCACCAGCGGCTACCAGAGCACCACGCAAACGGCCGACTACCTTCTGGAACAATTGGGTTTAACGCGTCGTTCTGTAAGCATTCACGATGAAATAGGAAGCATGTATTCGCGCTGTGACAGCGGTTTTTTTCACTTGCGGGGATATTGGGGCGACACCGCGGAGGATCATTTAAAGCATCTTTACGCCATGCATTCCATGTTGAAGGCCACTTGGCATCAACTTTCGGATTTTACCGGAATGCAGGCAAGCTCTTTGTCTGGTAGCACTTCGCTCCGCCTGGCCAATTTCCCCAACCCTTTTAACGAGCAAACCCGGATCCGGTTTTATTTGCCACGGCCTGCTCAGGTAAAATTGACGATTTTTAACGTCTTGGGAGAAAAGCTGGTGACTCTTCTTAATGCGCATCAGGAAAAAGGCTGGCACTCGGTTACCTGGGATGCTGCACAATGGCCCAGTGGGAAATATTTTTATCTTTTGATGACAAAACGGGAATGCCTTCAGGGCGCGATGCTTTTTCTCAAATGAAAATGGTTTTTGGGACAAACGTTTGCTCACGAACAGGAACCGACAAACAAAAAGGAAGGGGTTTATGAAACGGAATTATTTTGCCCGGATTATTTTTCTTTCTTTTTTTCTGATTTCGGTAAGTTCGGCACAGTATTTCGGCCAGAACAAGGTGAAATACGAAGATTTCAAGTTCAAAATTTTTAAAACCGATCATTTTGACATCTATTTTTACCCGGAAGAAGAGCAGCTTATTCCGGATGCGGCTCGTATGGCCGAGCGCTGGTATGCCCGGCACGCCAGGATGTTGGACCACCGCTTGAGCGGACGACAGGCGCTGATTATTTATTCCTGCCCGCCGCAATTCGAACAGACCAACGTCATCGAAGGACAAATCGGCGAAGGCACCGGTGGGGTGACCGAAGCATTGAAACGTCGTATTGTTTTGCCTTTTGCCGGCCCTCTAAAAGAAACCGATCATGTGATTGGCCACGAATTGGTGCATGCCTTTCAATACGACATTACCGGGCAGGGCAAAGGAGCCATGCGGCGTCTTCCGGCGGCACTGGAACTTCCTTTGTGGTTCATCGAAGGCATGGCAGAATATCTCTCGCTTGGTCCGGAAGATCCCAACACCACCATGTGGATGCGCGACGCAGTACAACACAAAATTCCAAAAATCAAGGAACTGGAAAATCCGGAATTCTTTCCCTATCGCTTTGGTCAGGCGCTTCTGGCCTACATTGGCGGAAGGTGGGGTGACGAAACCATCGGAGAAATTCTGAAAGAGGCCAAAAAGCAAAAAAATGTTTACAACGCCCTTCATGATGTGCTCGGTATGTCGGTCGATTCGTTATCCCAGGCATGGCATCGGGCTTTGCACGAAACGTACGATCCCGTTTTAAAGAAATGCGACACTCCGGGAAAATATGGCCCGCTCGTAATTAAGGCCTCCGAAAAATCAGGCAAAATGAATGTGGCACCGGCTTTAAGTCCGGACGGAAACTTCATGATGTATTTTTCGGAAAAAGACATTTTTACGGTTAATCTCTATTTGGCCGATGCGCACAGCGGTAAAATTATCCGAAAGATTGTCGATGCGGCACGCGACCCGCATTTGGAAAGTCTGGAATTCATTAGTTCGTCAGGTTCGTGGAAAATGGACTCCAAACACTTTGTGGTGGCCGTGGTGGAAGAAGGACGCCCGGCTTTACTACTGTTAAATGTAGAAAATGGCAAAGTGGAAAGAAAAATCCGTTTTCCGCACCTCGGACAGATTTTGAATCCATCCTGGTCACCGAACGGACAATTCATTGCCTTTTCCGCAATTAATCATGGCCAGTCTGACCTGTTCCTTTACGATTTGGTCTCAAATACCTTAACCCAGCTCACCGATGATGCGTATGCCGATTTGCAACCGGCCTGGTCACCGGACGGCAAACATCTGGCCTTTGTAACCGATCGTTTTTCCACAAATCTGGATCGGTTGCACTACGGAAATTACACTTTGGCCGATTACCAGTTTGACACTCAGGAAATCGTTCCCCTCCCTTCATTTACCACAGGCAAAAATATCAATCCGCAATGGGCACCGGATATGCGCAGCCTGTATTTTGTCTCTGACCAAAGCGGCATTCCCAACATTTATCGTGTGGATTTAGCCAGCGGACAGATTTATCAGTTAACCAATGTGTTTACCGGGGTAAGCGGAATTACCAATTTAAGTCCGACCATCTCTGTCGCGCTTGCCACCAATCGTCTGGTGTACAGCGTGTTCGAAAACAGAGGTTACAGCATTTATGCCATCGAGTCTCCTGTGAACCTGCACGGCTGGCAGCCGGACAACATATTCTCTCCGCTTCAGCTGACCATATTGCCTCCGGTTAATCGTCCTTTTGCCGGTGTGCGTGCCTTAAAAGCCGATGATTCTTTCGGCCTTCCCGATCCGCTCATCTATTCCGTTGTTCCCTACAGGCCCAAATTGATGCTCGATTACGTGGGGCAGCCGTACCTGGCAGTGGGCGCTTCACGCTTCGGTACCTATTTGAGTGGCGGTGTCTCGCTTTTTTGGAGCGACATGCTGAATGACTACAATCTGGCAACGGCCCTTCAAGCGAACGGGAGATTGAGCGACGTTGGGGGAATGGTCAGTTTTCTGAACCGCAAAAAACGCTGGAATTGGGGCGTGGCCGCTCAGCGCATTCCGTACACCACCGGGGCCTACAATGCCGGATATGCCGTTCTGGATAGCCAGTTGGTGTATGTGGAAGATGAATTCCGGCAATATCAGTACAATCAAAGTATTTCGGGAATCTGGGAATATCCCTTTAATCGTGCCCAGCGGCTCGAAGTGAGTGGGAGTTTTACCTATTTGAGTTTTAAACAAGAGGAAAACATCGTCGTTAGTTCGCTCTCGGGGCAGGAAATTTACAACCGCACTTTACATTACCCGGCACCGCCGGCCCTTAAGTTTGGCTCGGCCAGTATCGCATTGGTTTACGATCAGACGTTTTTTGGCGCAACAAGCCCTTTATTAGGTCAGCGCTACCGCATTGAGGTGTCGCCTTCTTTCGGAACGTTTAATTATTACACCTTTTTGTTGGACTACCGCCGTTACCTGATGCCGGTTAAACCCTTTACTTTTGCCTTCCGCATGATGCATTACGGACGTTACGGCGGTGGGGCCGACGATCGTCGATTGTCTCCCATCTATCTGGGCTACCAGAGCTTTGTGCGCGGGTACGATTACAATTCATTCACGGCAACGGAGGTTTCCGAAGATTCGGTGGGTGGCTTTCATCGGCTTTACGGTAGCCGCATCATGGTGGGGAACATCGAAATTCGATTTCCGCTTTTCAACGTTCTGGGGATTGGCAAAGGATTTTACGGAATTTTCCCCGTGGAAAGTGCCGTTTTTTACGATGCCGGATTGGCCTGGACCGCACAGGACAAGCCGTGGTTCATGGGAGGGCAACGCAAACTTGTGCGTAGTACGGGAATTGCGCTGCGGGTGAATTTAGGCGGCTATTTTCTGGCCGAGGTGGATTACGTAAAACCTTTTGACCGGCCGGATAATAAATGGCGCTGGCAATTCGGTTTTATTACGGGATTTTGATTTTACCTCATATTCGTAAAGCAAAAAGCGGAGCACCTGTGTGTACTCCGCTTTTTTTTAAGGTAGTGTGCTTTTATTTCAATAAAACCATTTTGCGTATTTGCCGGAAATGGCGCGTTTGCAATCGGTAAAAATACACCCCGTTGGGCAAATGGGCAGCACGGAACACAACCTGGTATTCTCCGGGACCTTGCAGGCCATTAACCAACTGTGCCACCTTTTTCCCCAATGGGTCGAAAACGTCTAACACAACGCGTTCGCGTACGGGTAATTGATAGCGAATGATCGTGTTCGGGTTAAACGGATTGGGGTAGTTCTGGTACAGTCGGTAAGAAGCGGCCAGCGGAGAAGCGTGCCTTGCGGAGCTGGTGGAGCCGGAAACGGTAACCCGCACCGGTACCTCTATTTCACCCTCGTCCGGATCGTTGCTGGTGATCTGAATGGTGGTCGAAAACGTGCCTTCCGCAGATTGGGAAGTAAAGCTGACCTCCACGTAATCATAAGTTTCCGGCACGAGCGTAAGGCTGGTTTGATCCACGGTAAAAGCGGGGTTTGTGCTTTTAATTTGGGAAACGTTCAAATTTTCGTTGCCCGTATTGATAATAGCCAGGTAGTAATGCGCCGTACTGTTAAAGCCAATGGTGCCCATGTTTGCCTCGTGCGGCGCCACGGCAATTTCAGGATCGTCGTAAAGCGGCATGCCGGAAACACTGGGTAAGCGATCCACAAATTCCGGATGATCGATGAACGGATTGCGATTGTGCTGCCAATTGTTGTAAATGCGATCGTTGCGCCGCCGTTCCCAGTTGTCCACGCTGTCCATCCAGTTCCACTGGTACAGGGTGGATTGTTTGCCGAAAACCGGATCGTTGCCTGTGGTGGACGGTGTGTAATCGACCAATTCCAGATCGTAACCTTCTTCGCCTTCGTAACGCACCACCATGTAATACATCATGCGCGCCACATCGCCTTTGTCCGCGTCGCGCGGCTCCCAGGAATCGCTGTCGTAATGGCAACCGGTGTCGCCGTCGGGATCGACGTATTCGGTGCCGCCGTTGTCAAAATCCAGATTGCCTCGCTTGCTGTTCACCGAAACATCGCAGGGACGGATGTGGTGCACGTCGGTTCCGGCCGGTGGGGTGGTACCAAAGTCGCCGTGCGATTTGGCCCAAACGTGCTCGCGATTCCATTGATCGGGATCGCCCCCGTGATCGGACTTGGGGTACGACCAGCCGGTGTAAATGAGAATGACATTGTTGGGATTATTGGGATCTTCGTCGGTGTCCGAAAGAATATCCCACAAATCGCCGTAGCCGTATTGCGTGTGCCCCTTGATGATGTTGTGCAAAGCGGCCTTTAAATCGGCACCCCATTTGTTTTGCGTGGCATCGTAATACGAATCGGTGTATTCCACTTGCGCCGAGGTTTGCACCACAAGCGGATGAATTCCGGCGTTTGTCTCGATGCGTAAAAAGTCGGTGTAATTTACATTTTGTCCGGTTTTGAGGTAAATGTGAAAATCGTATTGTCCGTTGGCTGGAATGTCAAGCGGCTGCAGATCGGTGTAAAATTCGTCCTCGTCAAAATATGCGCCCGAAACGTGAATCGTCGAGTCCAGATGATTAAACAGGGTCAGCGTTTGGCTATGGGAATCGTAAGCCGTGGTCCGACCGAAATCGACCACAGTGTCGGAAACCGTTATTGCGTTCCAGTTGCTCTGACCGAGTAGCAGGCTGGCTGTAAAGAAAAAGATAATAAAAAATCTGCTCATTTTTAAACTCTCTTGGAATTAGTTAACAGGTTTCTAATTTAAAGATTTTTCTCTCAAGCGCAAAGAGGAAAGTAACAAATTGGAGCAAAAAAATTTTACAACCAAACACCCGGCAACCGGCTGCCGGCCGGGCGGGAGTGCAATGCCTTGTCCCGAGTAATTCCGCCAAAAACCAAAAGGCATTAATGCAAGGCGGAGACGGCGTGCTTCAATGGGGTGACGGCCGCCGGTACGGCAACGCAACTTAGAGAGTTGGGCGTAACGGGCGCAAGAGTGGGAAACACGCATCCCACTCTTGGCGGAAATGCCTCGTTAGCTAATGCTCACTCGCCGCGGAGTGATGGCCCGTCGGGAAAATGACCTTCTAAACAAATTTCTCTTTTCTTCTACCGTGCCTCCAGAACGACTTTTGTCTTCTGCTGATGGCCGTTGCGGTCGAAAAGAATTGAAATTGTGTCACCGGGGCGGTGGGCTTTCAAAATGTTTGAATAATCTTTTAAATTTTTAACCGGTTGATCATCCACTTGCACAAGCACGTCACCGGCTTGCAAACCCGCTTTACGGGCCGGTGAATCGGGCGCAATGCTTTTTATTTTGACCCCGGCGCCCTGAAAGGTAAAATCGGGCAAAATGCCGGTGCTTACGCGACGCTGCCCCTTAACGGAAGGCCGCGAGGCAGACGTGTTTTGCGCTTGACCTTTAAAGGTTAAAGGCTCTTTGCGATCATTGGCCAGGTACAGCAGCACTTCTTTGGTCAACGAAGCGATTTTAACCAGACCCTGCGCATCGATCTTATCCCAGGTGTCCGTGGGCCGGTGATAATCGCGATGTGCGCCGGAAAAGATTTGCACGGCAGGCACTCCTGCCTTAATAAAGGAAACCTGATCACTGGCATCCAGTTGCTGGGTAACCATTTCCGATTCCACACCGGTCACGTAACCGGCTCCCATGAAAATGAACGGCCATTCCCGCGCGCTGGAACTGTTGAGAATGAGTACTTTCTGGTCGTGCAAACGTCCCACCGTATCGAGATTCAAATCGGCAATAATGTTTTTGATCGGAAAGCGTTTGTAATGGGAAACAAAATATTGCGAACCGCGTAGGCCGTTTTCTTCGCCGGTAAACGCCACGAAAATAATGGTGCGTTGCGGGCGGGCACCCTGAGCCAGCACCCGGGCCAGTTCCAGCATTACGGCCACGCCGCTGGCGTTGTCATCGGCGCCGTGGTGAATTTTCCCTTCATCGCCCCTGTGCACATCGGGCCAGCCCAATCCCAAATGATCGTAATGCGCGCTGACCACCACAGCCTGATGCGCGTATTTGGGGTTGGTGCCCGGCAAAAGGGCAATTACGTTTTTCACTTCGCCCTTTCTGCCCGAAGCATCCACCACATCTTGCCATTTCTGGAAAAAGGTGCCGTCATCGGCGCCGGGTTTGAGCCCTGCTTTGCTGAATTGGTTGGCAATGTAAAGAGCCGCCCGCGCAATGCCCTTGCTGCCCAAACCGCGTCCCTGCAGGGCATCGCTGGAAAGATACTTGATGTCCCGCATCATGTTCCGGGCAGAAAACAAGGGAGCCAGACGCGCCAACGGCGGGCGCTTGGGCAGTTCCTTTTTGTACCGAGGCGGCATTTTGCCGTCAGGCAGGGGAATAACCGCGGTCAGCGGAGAGTTGACCACCGGCCACTGACCCTTGGTCACGTTGGTCGGCTCGTCGCCGGTAAAAACCAGGTAGCTGTACTTGCCGTAATGCGGCAGCTTGCGTGCCAGGCCGTTAACGGCCGCTTTGTCGCCAATGGTCAACCAAACCAGTACGGCAGAAGGATTGCGGGGATGGCGTGCGCTAACCACAATGCAGTTGTTGGGGTAAACCGCGGTGGTTTTTTCCAGGCGCACAAAATTGGAAGCGATTTGCGCATCGTAATCCTTTAACTGCGTTTTAAGCTGCGTTACGAATGGATTGTCCTTGCCGAAAATCCACACCGAGCGATCGGCCGGAAGTTGGCGCACCTGCGAAGCCTTTTTGACCTGCACGTCTTTGCTGCGGCTTTTGCTCCACAAGGCGGCCAGCTTTGTGTACGGGCTGTTCTTATCGGTGTTGTCAGGCAGGACGATGAGAATTTTTTTAGCGCCGAAAATCTTGGAAAGCGCCGGGGGAATTTCGTTGGGATGCAGGCGCCGGAATACGTGAAATTGCGGGTCCACTTCCACGCTGGCCGGTCGGGCAGCGTAGGTAAAGGAATAGGAAGCCTGCCGCGAATTCAAGCGAACTTTTTCGAAATGAACGCTGTCTGCAAACAAAACGGCCACCGGAACGGAAAGATCAAAAGGCGCTTCCTTTTGCGTTTGGCTGATCTTGAAATCCAACGTAAAACGGCCGTCTTTGGTTTTGTGCACGCTAACATCGCTCATTTGCAGCGTGGGCGCGCCGGTACGTTCCACCCATTGCTTGAAAAACGCCTTGTAGTTTTTGCCTGTTACCGCTTCGAAGGCTTTGCGCAAATCGTCAAACGAAGCGCGTTTGAATTTGTTGTCGCGGTAAAATTTTTGAATGGCGGCAATAAAATGGGGATCGCCCGTATCTTCGCGCAGCATGTCCCACATCATCATGCATTTACCGTAGCCGATGGCTTCCGAAGGGGCGTCGTGGCGCGAGAGAAATTTACTCAAAGGAAAATCGTTCTGCGGATTTACGTAATCCGTAAATTTTTGCAGGGTGGCACGCCGGTAAGCCGCGCCCTGACCGCGTTGTTCCTTAATCAGATGATCGGCCAGATAAACGGTGAGCCCTTCGCACCAGTTGCCGTGTTTAAAATCTACGTAAACGCTGTTGCCCCACCAGTTGTGCAGCAGCTCGTGGGGATAAGAAGAATGCAAAATAAAGGGGAAGCGAATAATTTGCTCTCCCAGCAGGGTAAACGAGGGCATGCCGTAGCCTGTTTCCCAGAAATTCTCGACTAAGGCAAATTTCCAGAAAGGGTAGGGGCCGACGAGCTGGCGATACATTTCCAGATATTCGCCGGTGGCTACCAGATATTTGTCGGCCAGCGCCCGATCGGGTTCACGCAAAAAGGCCATTACCTTTACCTTGCCCACCTGTTTGTCGTATTCGTGAAATTTGGCGGCAATCAGAAAAACCTCTTCCATTGGCTCGTTGCTCAGCCAGCTTACCGTGCTTGCCTCTTTTTGCAGCGTGTGACGGATGCGCCTGCCCTGGCTGACCACATCCCAGCCCGCCGGCAGACGGGTCGTCAGCCGAAAGGTAATCAGATCGTTGTTAAACCAGGGGATCCAATCGCTGGAACCGGCCAGATAAACGCCCTGCGAGTCGATGATGCCCGGCGTGGTGCTAAAGCCGCGGGCGTATTCTTCGCCCGATTGTTCGATGGGGTAGTAAATGGTTCCGGAATATTGCAAAACGATGGGAGATTTTTGCGCGGAGGGCTGTTTGAATGCAATGCGATAGCGATTTTGTTTGACCCGTTCGGCCACTTGCGGCGCTTCCATATCCATGCCGGTATCCAGCGCGTCCACCTTTTTGGCGATCAGGGTTACGCTTACGCCCGGCGTTAAGGAAGTCACTTTTAGTTGATCGTTCAGCAAGAATTCCAATTTTTCCGAACGCATGTTTTCGGGGATGCGAATCGTATCGGTAACGCGAATGAAATGTTTGTCCGGAATGACTTCCGCGCGAATACCGTGATGAAGGTATTGCCCCTTAGCGGCCAAAATACCAAAAGATAAACTCAATAAGCCTAAAACAATGATTGCCCGTTTCATAGTATTTTTACCCTCGTGTTTACTTAATAAGCAAAATTCGACGCATGCGCACCTCGTTTCCCGCACGAAGCCGCACGAAATAAATTCCCGATGCCAGATCATTGGCATTCAAACGGAAGGTATGCGTTCCCGCATTCATCCTTTTATGGAGCAGCGTGGCAACTTTTTGCCCGCGCACATCGAAAAGCTCCAGAGAAACCCCTCCGGCCTTTGGAATGGTAAAACGAAGCTGGGTTTCACTATTAAAAGGATTGGGGAAATTTGCTTGCAGTTGCAACCGCTGGGGAAGCGGTGCACCGAAATCGATCCCAGTTTGCGTGTCAACCGTAAATTGCCATGAAGCTACCGATTCAAGCCCGCATTCGTTTTTAACCTTAACCATTGCCGAATGAAGTCCGTCTGCCAATTTCTTTAAAGGCTTGAATGAAGCGGAAGTGGCCGTGACTTCCGTTTGAGACGAGACTTCCACACTGTCGAGAAACATTCGTACCGATGCTTCGTCGATTGGGGTAAATGGGTCGATGAAAGATGCTTTGATTGCCGGCAGGGAATCGCTTATTTGGCCACGCGGAACCACACGAAAAATATTGGGGTAACCTTTTAAAGGTAATTTTTTAGTCCAGGCATTATTAACAACATTTGCTTCGGTAATCTTACTTTCGGCTTTTACGTACGGCCCAAAATAGAAATAGGCACTTACCATCGAATCAGTCATGGTGCAGGTCGTATCGATGCGCAGTGTGTCACCGGGGGCCACGCCGGGAATGCGTAACGTATCCACAACCCAATCGGAACCGGCCTCGAAAGTTCTGTTCAACGAAAGGAAAAAATACAAGTCTGTGGAATCGGTCTTCAAGTTACCGCGGTTGGTAATCTCTATCGAAACGGGAAAAGTATCGCCCAATCTTAGCGTATCTACGTTTATTTGAGCCGTCGTTACGATATCCGAGAACTCGTTCCGAAAATAAATAAAACACCACACGGTATTCAAATTCGGATGGCCGTTGGAATATCCGGGCCAGTCGTATTGTGCGCCTTTGCCTTCATAGTTTGCTCCGTAGTGCCCCAAGCTTTTGTCGCCTGCCGGATCGTTAACAATAACCGTGGTCGCGTTTCGGTCGTAACCGATTACGGAAATGTAATGCCCGGAACTGGTAATGCTGTTTAACAAAACAAAAGGGCGTTTGCCATTGGCTTCGGTCATCAGCTTTTCTCGCGTGGGACTCCAGTCCACATAGGAATACAAGCCGTGCTTACGGGCGTATTCGGCCATAAAACCTTTGGTGTCCGACCAGGCTTCGCTTCCGTGCCGCACAATAAACCCAAAGGCGCCGTAACCTTTTGTCCCGTCGCGGTCATAGGCCCAAATATCAAAGGTGAAGCCATTGTAGGTGTATTTTTCGGCGATGTAGTCTCCGTAATAGGTGGTGTGCGTAAAAGGACTGTACACGGTGCGGGGGCGCTTGGGTAAAATGTCGTAGTAAGAGAGGCACATCACGGCGGCCGTACCTCCGCAGGCCGTGCATCCGTTAAACCAGGTAGGGGAGTCGTAGCATTGGTGCACGTAAGGCATCTCAAAGCTGTAAGCGCTGCCGCTTTCCACGCGAGTCGGTTTGGCCGTTTTTAACGAAGACGGATTTAAACGTTCCGTTTTGCTGATTACAACGGGAGTGGCTTCGGGCAATACCCGGAGCGAAGCCGAAAAGGGCACCGCGAAAATTTCGTTCTTATTTTGATGAAATTCGGTAAAAAACAATTTTCCGTTAAGAGCAAGCGTTGCATAGCGCTCCATACGCTGTGGTGTGTCGGTAAGGCGTACGAGCTCACGGCTTTCTTGCTTCCACATAAACAAATCGCTGTTAAGCACCCGTTCGCTTGTCACAATTTCATTTTTCGTAAAAACGATGGACGTTCCGTCAGGGTTCCACAAGGGCTGGGTTACTTTTTGGGCGATTTGCTCTTGCCGTCGGGATTGCACATCGTAAATGTACAAATTCCCCGAAAAATCCTGAAACAGTACCATCTCTTTCGTGGGATTCCAGCGCGGATTAAAATACCCTCTCTCACTTTCGGTTACGTAAACCTCGTTGCCTGTTTTGACTTCCAGAATGTGCAATTGATCCGCCTCGTCATTGTAAACGACAAATCGTCCGTCATAAGAAACAGGGGCCAAATTCGCGTAGGTGCCCAGATCAAAGGATTTGAGAACCGTTCCGTCCGTTGTCGTGAGCAATAAAGTATTTCCGATGGTAAAGGCAACACGTCCTTTTTTGTCCATGGTTGGCACGCCCGCAAGTGCCACGGGTTGGTGCAACCTGATAATTTGCGAAGTACGCACGTCGAATACGCAAGGAATTTGTTCGAGGTTTTCGTTAAACATTTTGAACGTCACGTAGCGGCTATCGGCAGACCATCCGGCAAAAGGAGCAATGCCAAATCCGTCGGCCAGAAGTATCGATTCATTGGACGCTAAATTCAACAGGTAAAGACCGGGCGCTTCATCGGTATCGTACAAAAGCCAGTGGCCATCGGGTGAAACATGCAGATATTTTTTCCCGGCATCCTGTTCAAAAGGAGAAGCAGTCAATAACGAACTTAAAGTTACACTCCAAAAAAGAAGAATGAAGATCCTTTTCATGCATAATTCCTTAACGTAGGTACGTGATTCAATTTGTTTGAAGAATGTACTAACCTTGGTAATGATAATCAACTTTTGTCCCGTCGGCATCAGCGGGAAATGGTAAGGCAAAATCCATTTGATTCTATTCTAATCTATCCTTAAATTTGAAACTTTTATGGGAAGTAAATTGAATTTTTTTAGAGATTTAAACTTAAGAATCGTATTGAAGGAGTGCTGGTATGTTAAAACCTCAGAAGAAAAAAATAACCAAGAAGGACCTGAAAGAGGATAAATTTGTCGAAACTGCCTTATTGGCCAAATCGTATGTGGAAGAAAATTACACCAAAATATTGGTTGGTTTGGGTGTGGTCTTGGTTTTGGCCGTGTTGATCATGCTTTACTTAAATCACCGTTCCCAGCGTCTGGAACAGGCCAAAACACTGCTGGGCGAGGCCCAAATTGAATACCAGAACATGCATTACAACAAAGCCAAAGCGATGCTGGAACGCCTTATCGATGAATACGACGGAACCGATGCCGCTGTTCAGGGATATTTTGTTTTGGCCGATTTGTATTACGACCAAAACAAATACGATGAAGCCCAGAAATACTACAAAAAGTTCATTGACGAATACAGCGGAAGTGAAATTCTGTTGGCTTCTGGATACGCCGGTTACGCAGCCTGCCTGGAACATGGAGGAAATCATGCGGAGGCGGCCAAATATTACATGAAGGCCCAAAAAACCGCACCGGAGTTTGTGGAAGCGCCAACCTACCTTTATCTGGCCGGATTGAATTACAAAGATGCCGGAATGAAAGACAAAGCTCGCGAAGCTTTCCAAAAACTGATCGAAAAATACAAAGATTCGCCAAAAGCAAATGACGCCAAAGCGCAACTTATTTTAATGGAAAAGGAATAATGGAATTACTGGACAAGGCAAAAAAATATTTATTGAGCGTGTACAAACCCTTTCCCATTGATGTTGATTATGCGAAAGGAATTTACCTGTACGATAAGTCGGGAAAGCAGTATCTCGATTTTTTAGCGGGCATTGCGGTTAACGCCCTGGGGTACCAGCATCCCAGGATACAAAAAGCCATTCTCGAACAACTGAACCGCAACTTGCACTTAAGTAATTACTTTTTGCAGGACGTACAGGTTAATCTTGCCGAAAAAATTGTTGAAGCCTCGGGGCTGTCGAAGGTCTTTTTTACCAACAGCGGAACCGAAGCAATTGAAGGCCTGTTGAAGATCATCAAAAAGTGGGGCAACACCCACGGTAAAAACGAGATCATTGCCTTTCAGGGCGGCTTCCACGGGCGAAGTCTGGGTTCGCTGTCGATTACCATTCAAGATAAGTACCAGAAGAGTTTTTTGCCCCTGCTCCCCAATATCAAAACGGTTCCGGCCAATGATGCCCGCGCTTTTTCGGAAGCGATTAGCGAACAAACTCTGGCTGTTTTTTACGAAGGAATCATGGGCGAAGGCGGGGTACGCCCTGTTTCGCAAGAATTACTCGATGCCATTTATGAAGGGCGGAAAAAATACGGCTACCTCGTCGTTGCCGATGAAATTCAGACCGGCGTGGGACGCACGGGAGCTTTTTATTATTACCAGAAACGGGGCGTAATGCCCGATGCCATTGCGACGGCTAAAGGGCTTGGCGGCGGATTGCCGTTGGGGGCTTTTGTGGTTAACGAGGCTTTGAGCAATGTTTTGCAAAGGGGAGAGCACGGCACAACTTACGGAGGCAATCCTCTGGCCTGTGCCTCGGGATTGGCTACCGTCGAAACGATTAACACACCAGATTTCTTAAAACATGTGCAAACCGTGGGGGAATATTTTAAGGAGCAGCTTCAGGCCTTTGCCAAAACCTATCCCGATATTGTGAAGGATGTACGCGGCGAAGGACTGATGCTTGGGCTGGAGGTGGGCGAAAAAGCTCTGGATTTGATGGCCGAAGGTTGTAATCAGGGAATACTGTTTAACGTGGCCGGTGGGACAACTTTGCGTTTTGTTCCTCCCTTGATCATCGAAGAAAAAGATGTTGATGAGGCCATCGAAAAATTGCATCGTACGTTTGTAAAAATATTTTAACCTTTGCTTAAAGAAATGCGAGGGAAAACTTGCAATTTGATTATTTTTTCCTGAGTGGAATCGCCTTGGATTGGCTGATCCTGGCTCTGGTTATTTTTGCCCGGAAATTCATTCTCCCCTCTTCCTTCTCGGGAAAAAAGAAAAGGTTCTTTCTCTGGATCTACCGCGTATTTTTCATCTTGCTCATTCTGGCGTTTCTGGTAAAAATCGCCTTTGCTGCAACGCTTGCCTTCCCGGCGCACCACAAAATACTTTCCGCACATCAGGCACTGTTTTTGCTTCTTTACCTGATCTGGCAAATCTTAAGTGCAACTCTGATCCTTTTTTTCGGTGGCTTGCTTTTGCTGAAAGACGGCTTCGAGACTGGGTACGAATCGATCTGGCTGGAAAAAACTTTTTTTGCGATGATTTTATTTCTTTTGCTCGATTTGTTTTTGAGCACCGTGGGCTATTTTTTGCTCTTGCGCTCCCTTCTGGAACATGAAATGCAGAGCGGAAGCTTGCGCACCCTGGCCGTTTCGGGACAAAGCAGCAGCAATTGGATGATTTTGGGGCTCATTTTATCGGCCATTGTTTATTTCATCTTTTACGCCTCGTTAAAACGAAAAATCAAAAAACAGGTGGTGGCTGGCTTTTCGGTTGCCTACTTGTTGGTGCTTGGCTTCTCGATTGCCTCGCTTTGGGCCTACCGTTCTGCTATTTCGCCTCAGCTAAAATATTTGTGGAATCACTACTTACTTTCCTGGGCCTTTTTGGGGTGGGGCATTATCTTGTTTACCGGAATATTTTGTCTGATCCTGATGGAAATTTTGGTAAGCAAACGTGACAAATTCAAGAATGCTTTGTTTTACCAATATCTGTTTTTAAGGCTCGGTAATTTACAGGCTTTAAGTGTTTTCGGGATGATTCTTACGACATTCGTTCCCGTAATTTTTTTCCTTTACTATTGAATTTTAGGAGGGATCATGGCTTCCGTAACGCTGGAAAATGTTTCCAAAGTGTATGACAATAAAGTAACCGCTATTCAAAACGCCAACTTAAACATTAAAGATGAAGAATTCATCGTTCTGGTGGGGCCTTCGGGCTGCGGTAAATCCACACTGTTGCGCATGATTGCCGGACTGGAAGACATTACATCCGGCAAAATTTACATCGGTGACCGCGTGGTGAACGACGTTCCCCCGAAAGATCGAAACATTGCCATGGTTTTTCAGAACTATGCGCTTTATCCCCACATGACGGTTTTCGAAAATATGGCCTTTGGCTTAAAATTGCGCAAGTTCCCCAAAGACGAAATCGAAAAACGCGTCAACGAAGCCGCCGAACTTCTCGGAATCAAACAATTTCTGGATCGCAAGCCCAAAGCGCTGTCCGGCGGGCAGCGGCAGCGTGTGGCTGTGGGACGGGCCATCGTGCGCCAGCCGCAGGTGTTTTTATTCGATGAACCTTTAAGCAATCTCGATGCCAAACTGCGTGTACAAATGCGCATCGAAATCAACAAACTGCACAAGCGCCTTAAAACCACCATGATTTACGTTACTCACGATCAGGTAGAAGCCATGACAATGGGTGACCGGATTGTAGTACTGAAAGACGGAGTAATTCAGCAGGTTGCGCCGCCTCTGGAACTGTACAACAACCCGGTCAATTTATTTGTTGCCGGTTTTATCGGGAGCCCGGCCATGAACTTTTTAAAGGGCAACTTGCAACGCAACGGGACACTGACCTTTGCCACGGCAGATTTCAAGCTCACTTTGCCCCGCAACTGGCATGCGCCTTTGCAAAAGTACGATAAACGAGAGATCATTCTGGGTATTCGCCCCGAACATTTTAGCCTGTACGAGCAAAGCAAACATGCCGATTATCCGACCTTGCAGGCCGAAATTGAAGTGGTTGAGCCTATGGGTTCCGAAACATTTGCCTATTTAAAAGCCGGACAAACGTCAATTACCGCACGATTTCAACCTTCGGAAGCGGTGCGCATTAACAACAAAGTAACCCTGGCCCTGGAGCCGGACAAATTGCACTTCTTCGATCCGGAAAGTGAAAAAGCCATCAGGTAAAATTCGAATTTGGAGACAAAATCATGAAATTTCCTGCCGAACCCTTTCGTATTAAGGTTGTCGAACCGATTAAAATTACCACTCAGGAAGAGCGGGAAAAACTGATCAGGGAAGCAGGGTACAACATCTTTTCCATTCCGGCCGATTCGATTTACGTCGATTTGTTAACCGATTCCGGAACTTCCGCCATGAGCGACAATCAATGGGCCGGACTCATGCTGGGCGATGAGTCTTACGCCGGAAGCAAAAACTATTATCATTTTGAAGACACCGTGCGCCAAATTTTCGGTTTTAAAAACATCATTCCTACTCACCAGGGTAGGGTGGCAGAGAATCTTTTGTTTTCGAATATCCTGAAGCCCGGCGATGTGGTGCCCAGTAACATTCACTTCGACACGACACGCGCCAATATCGAATATCACAGGGCACAGGCTCTGGATTGTGTGATCGACGAAGGACTGGATCCTCAGAATCCCCATCCTTTTAAAGGAAATATGGACATCGATAAGCTGGAACAAGCCATCGCTACTTACGGCAAAGAGCGCATCCCGCTGATCATGATTACCATTACGAACAACAGTGGGGGAGGACAGCCGGTTTCCATGGAAAATATTCGCCAGGTCAGTGCGGTGGCACGGAAGCACGGCATTCCTTTCTTTTTCGATGCCTGCCGCTTTGCGGAAAACTGCTACTTTATCAAAGAACGCGAGCCCGAATTTAAAGATGCCTCGATTCTGGAAATTGCACAGGAATTGTTTTCCTATGGTGACGGCTGTACCATGAGTGCCAAAAAAGACGGTCTGGTAAACATTGGTGGTTTTTTAGCCATGAACGATGACGATTGGGCACAGCGCATTACCAACATGCTTATTTTGATCGAGGGCTTCAAAACCTATGGAGGATTGGCCGGGCGCGATCTGGAAGCGATGGCGCGGGGCCTTCGGGAAGTTCTGGACGAAAATTATTTGAAATTTCGTATTAATCAAACGCGATATTTGGGCGAAATGTTAGATGAGGCCGGTGTGCCCATCGTTAAACCGGTAGGCGGCCATGCCGTGTACATCGACGCCAAACAGTTTTTGCCGCATATTCCCCCGGAACAGTTTCCGGGACAGGCCATTGTGGTGGAATTGTACAAGCGGGCCGGTATTCGCGCCGTGGAAATCGGCAGTCTGATGATGTCCAAAAAGGATCCCGAAAGCGGTAAGCTGATTCCACCGCGTCTTGAATTGGTGCGTCTGGCCATTCCGCGGCGGGTGTACACCAACATGCACATGCAATACGTGGCCGAAGCCATCATTGAAATTTACCGCGAACGGGAAAAACTGCGCGGTTTCGAAATTGAGTACGAGCCGGAGTTCTTGCGGCACTTTACCGCTCGTCTGAAACCGGTGGAAAAATAGAAAAGGGGCTTAATCATTTTTTGGAAGCCTGTTTTTTAGGGAAGAAAAAAGGCATTGAGTTTGTACTATGTTTTCCAATAAATTCATTCAGCGATTCTTGAAAGCCTGTCAGGTTGTAGTTTTAACGGGAACAAGGCTTAAAACGGGGAACAATTTTGACATTCAAAAGTTTCCTTCAAAAGAGCTTTTGAACAGCGACAAGCAGAAATTCTGGCAGGAGTTTAATGCAATCCGCGAAGAGCACCTGGCTATGGAGCCGAATTTAGGGTATTACGCATTGGTCGATCTTGAACGACGTTTCGAAGATTTTACCTTAATTACAACCTCCATCGACGGGTTGCATTCCAGGGCCGGAAACAGCAATATCATTGAATTACGCGGGAATATTTTGCGTAACAAATGTCTGGATTGCGGACACACATTTCAGGATGACAGCTTAAACTTTGATCCGCACTGCCCGAAATGTGGCAGCGCCAATGTTGCTCCGGATGTGGATTGGTTCGGCGAAACGCTTAGTTCCGAGCTGTTAACAAAAGCACAAAGGGCGGCAGCAGAAGCCGAAGTGTTTGTTACGGCCGGCTTTGATGATCCGCACACAGATGTGCGCGCCTTACCCTTAATTGCCAAAGCCAATGGCGCGTATTTAATGGAAATGAACCGGGAAAGAACCGCTTTCTCGGCCGATATGGATGAATCTGTCATCGGAAATCCGGCCAAATTATTGACGGCCATTGTATTAATTCTCGAAAAACTTCAATAAAGCGGGTGCCTATGAAGAACCCTAAAAAATGGATAATTTTAATCACTTTACTTTTTTTTGCCGGCGGGTGTGCCTATTACAACACCTTCTTTAATGCCAAATTGAATTACGACCAGGCACTAAAAAAACAAAAGCATTCCAAGTCGTCGCAAAATTTGAGTGGCGATATTAAAAAGAAATATCAGGCGGCCATCGATAAATCGTGGAAATTAATCAAAATTTACGGCGACAGCAACAAATACGCCGACGATGCGTTGCTTTTGATCGGCAAGTCTTACTATCACCTGCAACAATACCCCAAGGCCGAGCGCGTTCTAAATCAATTTTTGCAAAAGTATCTGCGTAGCCCGCTCATTCCCGAAGCTAAGTTGTGGTTGGCGCGCACTTACATCGCCGAAGATCAAAAAGAGAAAGCTCTGGACATTCTTTCTACCTTGCTCAATCAAAAACTTCCCAAAAAATTGGCGGCCCGCGCCTTCTTTATCCTTGGAGAGCTGTATTACGAACAAGAAGATTACGAGCAGGCTATTAAAAACCTCGAGCAGTGCGTCCGAATTACCAAAGACGACGAAACCAAAGGCGATGCCCTCTTCATGATTGGCGAGGCCTATTACAATTTGCAGGACTACGACAATGCCATCGACGCCTTCATGAAACTGAGCAAACTGGACATCCCGCCGGTTCGGGAATACGAGGCCAAAGCCAAAGTGGTGGAAGCACTGATCGAATTAAAACGCTATGATGAGGCAGAAACCATTTTGAAAAAAATGCTGCGCTCGCAAAGATTTAAGAAACAATTTTCTTTGATTGAAACGCGCCTGGCTAATCTTTACGAAATTCAGGGAAAGACCGATCTGGCCCGGGATTATTACTATGAAATTATTCAGAAATATCCCCGTTCCGAAGGCGCCTCTTTGTGCTATTATTACCTGGGACAATTGTACGAATTTGAGTACGGCAATTTCGATTCGGCCAAGGTTTATTACGAAAAAGTCAAGAACATGAAATCACGGCCCGAAGTAGCCCAAGATTCGAGAGAAAAAGTAAGGCTTTTGAGTGAATATTTACGCATCCGCAATCAACTGCGCAAAGATCGCGCCGACATCTACAAATTGGAACACGGCGATTCGCTCTTGAGCGACAGCATGGAGGTGGCCGGAGACAGTGTTGCGGTCGATTCGACCGAACAGGGGGCGCTGGATCAGCAAAACACCTTTTTGGCCAATCAAAACATGGGGTTCGAAGCTAAGCGAAGCAAGGAACCATTCTCGCAAAAGACGGGTCTGCCCGGTGATTCGGCACTGAGCAAACAGGACAGCTTAAAATTGATGAACAAAAAAATAAAGAAAAAGCCCAAGAAAATATTGGTGACGCGCAAGCCCGAAGAAGTACGCGCCAGCTTTAAAAGGAACAGTTTTGGAGTAGCCGAATATTTTCTTTTAAAGTACCAGAACTATGACAGTGCGGCAACCGATTACCAGCGTTTTTTGCGGGAATTCAATGACGATTCCGTTTTGACCCCAAAAGCTTACTATGCCTTGTATTTTATTTACCACAATTTACTTCAGGACAGCCTGAAGGCCGACTCGCTGAAACGCCTTATTATCCGCCGCTATCCAAACACGCTTTACGGAAAAAAGTTGCGCGGGATAGCCGTAGAGAAAACACAAGCGGAAAAGGTGTCCCATTCCAGAGCGCTTTACCGTAAGGCCGAAGATTTGCTGGATCAAAAAGATTACCAACAGGCGATTGCCATTTTTCGCAGCATTGCCCAACAGGATTCCGGAAGCATCTGGGCGCAAAAGGCGCGCTTTGCGGTAGCCTACATTTACGAAAAGTATTTAAACGATATTGACAACGCCATTAAGGCATACACTCTTTTGCTAAAAGAATATCCGAAATCCAAATTTGCGGCAATTGCGCGTAAAAAGATTGCTCCGCCGCCCCCGGAACCGGAGGAAGAACAGCCCACGCCGGAAAGCGGAGAAGAGCAAAAGAGCAGTGAGCCGCAAAACGAGGAAAAGACGATTCATTCTCCCGAAAATAAAGACGAAGCAAAGGTTGCGCCGGTTGTCAAGCCCCACAAAGCCGTTTCCCGTCCCCTTAAAGACGAAAAGCAACATTAACGAATTACTCGCCCCCGCTTGCTTAAAAAAAGCCCCATGCTTATATTTGTTTTTTAAGAAAATATGCAGGCAAACAACACCACTTATCAACAGGAAGGATTGATTCGATGGCAGAAGTAATTCGCATTAGTGAATCCGGTAAACACGAAAACAAAGAAGTCACC
>Ga0256914_1001201_pt1 | contig 24318 bp, 32 predicted proteins | sample HulkmetaG_FD_191571 | JGI IMG/M metagenome (GOLD analysis project Ga0256914, IMG submission 191571) | Hydrothermal chimney microbial communities from Main Endeavour vent field at the Juan de Fuca Ridge, Pacific Ocean - Hulk | ecosystem: Environmental > Aquatic > Marine > Hydrothermal vents ... | reverse complement strand
TTAAAACGTAGGGATCTCCTCTTATATCCGTCAAAACGATGTCTGCCCAATCTACGTAACTTTGAAGCTCCTCTACAGAGTACTCGTGAAGCTTATGAGCAAAGATAAGCTTAACTTCCGCATAATCCTTAACATCTTCAATAGCCTTTGCAAGGCTTTTGTTAACAACTACTGATATTAAAAGGATTTTAATTATGTTTTTATTAACTTTCATCAATTTTAAACTTAGCGCAAAAATTATTTAAACTTGACGCTAGACAAGATGTATTTATAAAATCTGTAAAATAATAATAAAATAATATAAAGAGCTTAAAATTAAAATTTAAAAATATTAATGATGCCGCCAAATAAAAAATACTCTCCCACCGAACATTAGGTAGTCATTAAAACTAAATTGATGGGGGCAATAAACAGAACTTACGGTTTGGAGGAAGAGCAAAAAGATGCTGAAGTTAAGCCTAAAAAGTGCCCAAGATGTGGCTATGGCCACAGACATTTATTGCGGAAGATGTAGTCTCATTTTAGATGAGAGACTAAAAGGAAGAGTGAGAAAAAGAGGGATGTTGCCTTCGCTCTCATAATCCTCCAGAGAAGTATGGCTTCAAGCGTCTATGCATTGAAGCGTTCATTAGAGAGGAGAAAGAAAAGGCTTAAAGAGATTCTGAGGAAGGGCATTGAGAAAGAAGAAAAAGTAGATGTTGTGGACATCGAGGTGTCGGTTTTGACTTGGTTAAGTTCTTAACCGAGATTGAAGGAAATAATACTGAAGGAGCAGGTGACAATAATTTTAAATTTAGATTTGACTGACAAGTTAAATTTTTAATATACATACAACATCGATTAGCTTTTATACTTTCGTTTACAACACACGAAACATGAAAACTATAACGATATCCGATGATGTCTACGAGAAGCTCGTTAGGATTAAGGGAAAGAAGAGCTTCAGCGCCATTATAGACGAGCTGATAAAAAGAAATGTAGAGAAAAGGATTGACATGCTAATTAAATCCGCCGAGAGAACGGGATATGAAGACGAATTGGAGAGAATCTCCAAGGAAATAAGGAAGAGTTTCAGGGTGAGATTTTGAAGGTCATACTCGATACGTCATTCCTAATCGAGCTTAAAAAGGGTAACAAAAAGGCTGTAGAAGCTTTAGAGGGGCGAAAAGAAGAGTGCGAAGATATAATTGTCAGCTCACTCACCGCCTACGAGTTACTCGTAGGAGCTAACTACGTCTGGAAAAAGCACGGTAATGCAAAGGAGATGATGATAATCAACGACATGCTGAAGTCTCTAACAGTAGTTCCGGTCGATTTAGATGTTGTAAAGAGAGCTTCCAGCGTGAAAGCTGAACTGATGCTTAGAAGTATGGACGTTCCAGACTTGGATATTCTGATAGCTTGCAGTAGCGACGGAGAAATTCTAACGTTTGATAAAGACTTTAATCCGTTAAAAGATTTGGGATTTAAGATTACGTTCTTAGGTGATGATGAATGAATTTCCAATAAAAAGGGCTTTCATAGAGGAGACTTTTCCCGTTAAAGAACTTTGCACATCTGGTGGGCGAGGCGACCTTTGGCAGCTTCTCGTGCTACAGCTTGTGCATCGTTGATTCCAGCGCCTAAGGATGTTGAAGAGGCTGAGAGGATAAAGAACTTCATATAGCCGAATACGCCAAGAGTGCCCGATCCTTTCGCGGGTGGTGGTTCAATATCTTTAGAAGCTTTGAGGTTGGGTTGTGAAGTTTACGCTTCAGACTACAATCCAGTTGCAGTTTTGATTCTGAAAGCTGTTAAAGATAGAGGCTAAAAGAGGGAAAATTATACGAGAACAAGATAAAAGAAACGCTTATACAGATTAATGCTCAAATCTCGAAAGAACATTTGGAAGAGTAGGTGGTAACGGTGAGATACAGGCTTTGCACGATTTTCTTTTTAAAATATCGGTAAGATATGCCCCCGCCGGGAATCGAACCCGGGTCGGAGGTTCCGGAGACCTCCAGGATGTCCACTACCCCACGGGGGCTAAGGGTTATTAGGCGTCGTGCTAAAAAACATTTAACCTCGAGTGAAATTGAAACCATGGATGTTCTGAAGGAGGTCGAACTCGAAAGGCTAAAGTTCAGGCTCGTGAAGGGGGACATAACGAGGTATCCGGCCGAAGCCATAGTCAACGCCGCAAACGAGTTTTTGGAGCACGGAGGAGGAGTCGCTCTTGCTATCGCAAGAGCAGCAACGAACGGAGATCCCGAGCGTTATACGAGGCTGAGCAAGGAGGAGATGATGAAGCAGGTCGGGAGGGATCGCATAAGGCACGGAGAAGTCGTAGTCACTCCCGCCCTGTCTCTGGAGAGGTACGGGATAAGGTACGTAATACACACCGTGGGGCCGATGTGCGGGGGAAGGTGGGGTGACGAGTTCAAGGAAAAGCTCAGAAGGGCGTTGATGGCTCCGCTGAGGAAGGCGGACGAGATGAGGTTAAAATCGATAGCGTTTCCGGCCGTAAGTGCCGGAATATACGGCTGTCCCGTGGAGGAGGTGGTAAAGACGTTTTTAGAGGTCGTGAGGGATTTCGCCAGATCCGCCGAAAGCGTTGAAGAGGTGGCCTTGGTTCTCTTCGACGACGCGTCGGTTCATAAGGCTTTGGAGGTCTTGGAGGAGTAAGGATTATCTTCAGACTTGCAGAGTTTACTTACATGAGGCTCAGATGGCTCGGAAACTCCTGCGTCGAGATAATAGCCGACAAGCACGTGCTAATAGATCCGAACTACACGTTGAAGCCAGAAGCCAGATTCGATTTCGTTCTCGTAACCCACGAGCACTCCGACCACATAGATCCGAAGAAGCTTGAGGAGATAGAATACGATAAGCTCGTAGCACCCAAGGCGACGCTCGAGGAATACGGACTCGAGGGGATCGAAGCCAAGCCGGGGATGGAGATCGACGGGATAAAGGTTTTGGAAAGCTGGTGCTGGAAGGCGAAGGAGTCGGTAAGCTACCTGTACGAGGGCGTGCTTCACACTGGGGACTCCTCCAAGTTCCCCGACGTCCAGAACCCGAAGGTCGTTTTCACTGCGTGCTTCCCGGACTTCTACGAGGAATACGTTAGGGAGATGAAGAGGCTCAAGCCCGAACTCGTCGTGCCCATCCACTACGATCCGGAAAGAAAAAAGAAGAACGCCGAAGGACTTAAGGAGTTGTTGGAAAAAGAGGGAATCGTATGCAAGATCCTGAACGTCGGTGAGTGGTTAGACTATAGATAGAACGTACTTCTCCTTCCAATATCTCAAAGCCTCCCTGATGTACTCCTCCTTCAGCTTTCCGTGGAAGCATTCCGTTTCGAATATCCTCTTAGGCAACCTGAGGGAGTCGGGGTCGAATCCCATCTTCACCTTCAGCCTAAGCTTCTCCCTGTATATCTTCTCCCCCTTCATCTTCAACTCTTCCGGACTCGTCTCGTAACCCAGAGCCTCGAAGGCCTTGGCGACTATCTCGGGCTTGTAAACGCCTCTCGCGAAGAAGCACACGACCAAGCTCGACAGCACCTGCCTCCAAGACTCCTCCTTAACGAGCCTATCCACGATCTCGTGAGGCGGGGGTACCTCCTTCAACTTCTGATCCAAAGAGTATCCTGCGTTGTCGAGGTGGCTGTGCCTCAGTCCAATCAAATATCCTATGTGCGTCGCGTAACCGACGTGGTATCCCGGCATCTCGTTCTTTCCGAACGCCAACGCGAACTCCTTCCCTCCGTAAACGTCCGATGCCTTCTCCACACCCTGAGCAAGAACCCTGTAGAACTCGTTCGGCTGTTTCACGATGTAATCTATAGCCTTGAGATAGCCCTCAACGTCTCCGAAGCTCAGCTTGACGAGGGTGTCCTTTTCGGAAATCAGACCTCTCTCAAGAGCTTCGGTCGCCCAAGCCAAGCAGACTCCGGTGCTCATTGCGTCCAAGCCGTAAACCTCCACCTTGTGGATCAACCTCAGCAGTCCGTCTCTGCTCCCTATTCCGAGCATCGAACCGAGGGAGTAAACGAGCTCGTAATCGTACGATATCATTATGGTCTTGTAGAAGTACGGTTCGTTCTCGTAAGGTATCCTAAGCGCCGCGATGTGGATGCAGGCGATGGGACAGTGACTGCACGCCACCCTCCTTCCCAAGTTGTGTTCAGCCAGAGCCTCTCCGCTTATCTCCTCGGCGTTCTCGAACTTCGTCGTCTTTAAGTTCTTAGTCGGAAGGGCTCCGAGCTCGTTCAGGGGCTTGACGTTCACCGCAGTTCCGAGTAAGTGATACTTCTTCATCGCGTCCGATTCGAGCGCGAGCTTGAGTATCTCCTCGTAAACGTCCTTGAACTTCCTTCTGTCCGGTATCTTCCTGCTTCCCCTTCCTATAACCACGAGCGCCTTCAGGTTCTTGGATCCGAACACCGCACCGAGCCCGAGCCTTCCGAAGTGCCTGTAAGTTTCGGTCGTAACGCAGGCGTATCTCACGAGATTGCTACCGCCCCCTCCGATCCTCATAACAGTCCTTATTCCCCTTCCCGGCTCGTTCTCCGCTATTATCCTTCCTACGATCAGAGAATCCGCTATGCCCCAAATAACCCTCGCATCCCTGAAGTAGACCTTGTCGTTTTTCACGACTATGTAAACGGGCTTCTTGCTCCTCCCCTTTATCACGATCGCCCCGTAACCGGCGTTCGCTATGGCCGTTGCCGTCCTTCCCCCGGCATGGCTCTCGCCCAAGTTCCCCGTCAGTGGACTCTTGAACATCGCCACGGTCTTGGATGCGAGGGGATACGCAGAAGTGAACGGCCCGACCGCAAAGACCACGACGTTCTCCTCGCTCAGCGGATCGCAATCGAGGTTCATCTCCTCCTTCAAAAGCTGAACGGCCACACCCGTTCCTCCGATCCATTCCTCGAATAGATCGCTTCTGTCCTCGATCTCGTACCTATACTTCGAGAGATCTATCTTCAGAACCTTCACGCTTTCACCTCCTCATAGGCCAAAACACCGTGCGGGCAGTAGTTGGCACAATACCCGCAGTGAACGCACAAAGCGGGCTTTCCGTTTCTCCTCTCAAATATAGCTCCGATCGTGCAGGCCTGAATGCAGTTCTTGCAACCTATGCATAGCTCCTCCCTGTACATCACCCCTCCCCCGTCCCTCGGCGTCAAAGCGTTCGTCGGACAAACCTGCGCACAGGGTGGCTCCGGGCAAGCCCTACAGAATATTACCGTCGCACCTCTCTCGAAACCGCTCAAGCTAACGGGTAGTATTCCCGAGTAGTCGTTTCCCATCTCCCCGTGCCTCCTCGAGCATGCGAACATGCAGAGGCCGCAGCCAACGCACTTCTCGATGTCCTTGATGACCAATCGCTTGACCATATCTATGATTATGATTATGGAGTGTTTAACCTTTTCGCCGAAATATTTCATAATTATTATCTACGTTCGAACGAAACGCCCGATATGGTCAGGGTCGCCGTCGCCGGGGCTGCGGGAAGGATGGGCAGGTTGATAGTGAAGAACGTCGTGGAGGATGAGGAACTCGAACTCGCTCAGGCGTTCGACTTGAGGGAGATTGGGAAGGATGCTGGAGAGCTCGCCGGAGTTGGAAGGGTAGGGGTTCCGATAACGGATGCGAGGAAGATGGAGAAGGTTTTGGACGCCGACGTGCTCGTGGACTTTACCGTCGCCGAAGGAGCGGTGGAGAACATAAGGATCGCCTCTGAGAAGGGTGTGAAGCTCGTAGTCGGGACGACGGGGTTCACGGAAGAGCACTGGAGGAAGATAGAAGAGTTCTGCAAGAGGGTTCCAGCGGTCATATCCCCCAACTTCAGCGTGGGAGTGAACATCTTCTGGAAGTTAGTCGAGATCGCGGCGGGATTTCTCAGGGACTACGACATAGAGATACTGGAGATGCACCACCGTTTCAAGAAGGACGCTCCGAGCGGAACCGCTTTGAAGGCGGCGGAGATCGTGAAGAAGGTCGTTGGGGATAGGAAGCTCGTTTTCGGAAGGGAGGGAGTTTGTCCGAGGGAAGACGAAATAGGAGTCCTCGCAATACGTGGAGGGGACGTTGTAGGAGAGCATACCGTCTTTTTCATCGGAATGGGTGAGAGAATCGAGATAACGCACAGAGCTTGGAGCAGACAGGCTTTCGCGAGCGGTGCCATCAAGGCCGTGAAGTGGATAGCCAAGGTGGATGAGCCGGGTATATACGGAATGAACGACGTCTTGGGCTTGTGATGATGCGCGGGCATACCACCAATTTTATTTATTTTTTTATTTTTCTATAATATTGATCCGAGCAAACGACCTCTATTACCCCCACAGCCCACCTACGCCCCATCCAAGTTGCGACGAATCGGGGATCGCTTGAGATAAAAATTTATATACTCCTTGTGCAAAAAGATAGGTTGGAGGTGGAGAAAATGTCCGAGTTGCCACTTGCCCCCATCGACAGGTTGATCAGAAAGGCTGGGGCGGAGAGAGTGAGCGCCGAGGCTGTGGAGAAGATGGCAGAGATTCTTGAAGAGAAGGCGTTGGAGATCGCGAAGAAGGCGGTTGAGATCGCCAAGCACGCCGGAAGAAAGACGGTGAAGGTTGAGGACATCAAGCTCGCCGCCAAGTACGAGTAGCTAAAACAATTTTATTTTTTAATCCCTGTATTTTACCTCAAGTGTCATAAAATCCTCCGCAACCATCACGTTCTCGAAAACCTCCTTGGCCTCCTCGAGCAGCGGCGTCGCGTCCTTCGAATACCTCGCGCTCACGTGGGTTAGGATGAGGGTTCTGACTCTCGCTCTCTTCGCAACTTCCGCCGCCTCCCTCGCGGTGGAGTGCTTCGTCTCCTCCGCCCAACTCTGAAGGTCGGAGGTGAAGGAGGCGTCGTGTATCAGCACGTCGGCATCCTTCGCCACCTCAACCGTCCTCTCGCAGGGTCTCGTGTCCCCAGTGTAAACGACCTTCCTCCCCGGTCTCGGAGGGCCTACGACCATATCGGGGGTTATTATCCTCCCGCCCACCTCCACGCTCTCTCCCCTTACGAGTTTCGAGTAGAGGGGGCCGGGTGGAATTCCGAGCTCCTCCGCCTTTGCTCTATCGAACTTTCCCGGCCTGTCCCTCTCTATCAGAGCGTATCCCAAGCTTGGCGTGGTGTGTTCGGTTTTGAACGCAAGTATCCTGTACCTACCGAAGTTCACCTCGTCCCCGTCCCTCAGCCCCACCACCTCTATCGGAAAGCGGAGGTTGTGATAGCCGAACATTCTGAATAGGGTGGCGAGGAACTTCGCCTTTTCTTCGGGAACGTAGAAGGTCAGCTTTTCCCTCCTCTCGTTCAGGGAAAGGGTTTCGATTAGTCCGAAGACACCTACGAAGTGATCGGTGTGCATGTGGGTTATGAACACAGCCTTGATGTTGAATCCGGTTTTTGCGATCATCATCTGCCTCTGCGTTCCCTCACCGCAGTCGAAGAGAATCCTATCACCACCGTACTGAATCAGTATCGACGACGGATTCCTGTTGACGCTCGGAACCGTGCCCGACGTACCCAAAAACGTGATCCTGAGTTGCATGTCCTTGATAAATCCATCCCACCTTAAACGTTTTATGGAGCTCGCGATAAACCCGAGCAAGATAATAAGCCCCCTATGCTACTCCGTGCTAAGATTGGAGCCCTACACCAATTGCTCGTTCAACTGCGTTTACTGTTACGCGAGATGGTATAGGAGCGGTAAGATAGCTCCAAGATACAAGGCGTTGGGGATGTTCGAGAAGGTAGCTAAGAGGTTGAACGCCAGAATACCCTTCAGACTCGCGACCCTCTCGGATCCCTTGCAGGATGCGGAGGAGAAGTTCGGTTTGTCTTTGAAGATGATGAAAGTCGCCTTGAAGTTCGAAATACCCATCGTGCTCTGCACGAAGTCGGATAGGGTTGCGAAGGATCCTTGGAAAAGCGTCGTCGAGGAGTTGGGGGATAGGGGGCTCGTCGTGGTTCAGGTTTCGGTATCGTCCCTAAACAGAACGGATCTCGAACCGAGGGCGCCTCATCCCCTGAAGAGGTTGGAGGCTCTCCGAAGCGTCGAAGCCCCCAAGGTTCTTAGGTTACAGCCGCTCATCCCGAACTACTCCTTCGAGAGGGCGGAGGATTTCGTGTCCGAAGTCGCCGATTTCGTCGACCTAATAACGGTCGAGCCTCTGAGGGTGGAGAGGAGTGAACTCGGATTCTACTACAAGTTCTGGGACAGGTGGAGCGATTACTCCTTCGGAGGTGACGTGGTCAAGGTCGACGCTCCGGACATCCTCAGGGAGATAAGGGATGCCTGCGATAGGTACGGCTTGGGTTTCGGGCTCTGCAAGGAGGGACTTTTCGATCTGGAAACAGGAAACTGCTGCGGATTGGACATGATCGATGCCGAGCTAAGGCCGACGCTTAGGGAGATCTACAAGGAACTCCTACTCAGGGGCTCTATAAAACTCGAAGAAGTCCCGGAGATCCTTTCGGACTACCTCTTCGGCGATCGGATTTCGGGGCTTCCGAGACAGATTAGGAAGGCTTTGAAGTATCACGAGAGGGTTCTCATGAAGGTGTTGAGGGACGGGGAAGCTCTCGCACATCTAACACCGCTGATAAGGCTTAGGGATGGTGAACTCGTCCTTTCAAAACCGTTATAAAATGAGGGCTCGGACGAGCTACATTATGAAGAGGGAGCTTCTCGACATACTGGCCTGTCCGATCTGTAAGGGTGATTTGAAGCTCGAGGCGGAGGAGGAGAACGAGGAGGAGATAATTTCAGGCAAGCTGATCTGCACGAAATGTGGGACGGAGTATCCGATAGAGGACGGAATACCCAACATGCTTCCTCCCGAGCTCAGGAAGTGATCGCCATGAAGTTCATATTCGTTACCGGCGGAGTCATGAGCGGTTTGGGGAAGGGAATAACGACCGCATCGATCGGCAGGCTGTTGGTGGACATGGGTTACAGGGTCGTGCCGATAAAGATCGATCCGTACATAAACATAGACGCGGGGACGATGAACCCGTTCCAGCACGGGGAGGTTTACGTTCTCAAGGACGGAACGGAGGTCGATTTGGATCTCGGACATTACGAGCGTTTCATAGGGATGGAGCTTACGGGAGAGCACAACATAACGACGGGGAAGATATACAGAAACGTAATAGAGAAAGAGAGGAGAGGGGAGTACTTGGGTCAAACCGTTCAGATAATTCCCCACGTTACGGACGAGATAAAGGCGTGGATCAGGAGGGTGGCGGAAAAGAGCGGAGCGGAGATTTGTTTGGTCGAGATAGGGGGAACTGTGGGGGACATAGAGGGCATGCCTTTTTTGGAGGCGATAAGGCAGATGAAGAATGAGGAAAGGGAAGAGGATTTCATGCTCGTTCACGTCACCTTGGTTCCCCTCGACAAGGGGGGGGAGCAGAAGACGAAGCCTACCCAGCACAGCGTCAAGGAGTTGAGGAGCATAGGCCTACAGCCGGACGTGATAGTAGGGAGGTGCGTTGAGAAGCTCAGACCCGAGACCAAGAGGAAGATATCCCTGTTCTGCGACGTCCCCGTCGAGGCGGTGATAAGCAACGAGGACGTGGAGGAGATATACGAGGTTCCGCTGAGGTTCAAGGAGGAGGGGCTGGACGAATACATAGTAAGGAGGCTGAAGCTTGAGAAGAGGGAGGTCAGCGGGGAATGGGCGGAGATGGTAAGGAGGTTGAAGGAACTGGAGGAGGAGGTAACGATAGCTGTTGTTGGGAAGTACACGCACGTCAGGGATTCGTACATAAGCATAAGGGAGGCTTTAAAGCACGGAGGAATAGTGGCGGGGTGTAAGGTCAACGTGCTGTGGATAGAGAGTGAGGAGTTGGAAAAGCACGATGAGATAGAGATAGATGCGCACGGAATCCTCGTTCCTGGCGGTTTCGGGAAGAGGGGAGCGGAGGGTAAGATAAAGGCCATCCAGTACGCGAGGGAAAACGACATACCGTTCCTCGGCATATGCTTCGGTTTTCAGCTCGCGGTGATCGAGTTCGCGAGAAACGTCATAGGCTGGGAGGACGCCAACAGCAGCGAGCTTGCCGAAACCGATCATCCGGTCATAGACATACTTCCAGAGCAGAAGGAGATAGACATGCTCGGAGGGACGATGAGGCTGGGGGAGATAGAGATCACGGTCGTTCCGGGAACGATCGCCCACAGGCTTTACGGGAGGGAGAAGATATACGAAAGACACAGGCACAGATACGAGGTGAACCCGGATTACATTCCGGAGTTGAAGAAGCACGGGTTGGTCATATCTGGGCACTCCGACAACGGGAGGAGGGTGGAGATAATAGAGTATCCCAAGAACAGGTTCCACTTCGGCACCCAATTCCATCCCGAGTTCAAGTCCCGCCCCTACGCACCCTCCCCGCCGTTCGTAGGATTCGTGAGCTCGGCGTTGGAGTTCAAGAGGGAAAGCTTATAAACGTCCGATGGGGAGTTTGAGGGATGATGTACCGCAACACGTATTTGGACAAGGTCGGGGAGCTCCTTCAGAAGGCGATGGAGGTTGCGAACGACATAGAGAGCGCCGTAAAGGAGCTGATGGACGAGGAGAAGATAAAGGAGATGTTCAGGAACGACGTCGAGTTCATAATGGACAAGTTCTACGGAGGAGATATAACGGACAAGGAGGCTTTAAACAACCTGAAGATGCTCGAAATATACGCCATATCCCAGTTGAGCACACACTTCAAGCGAATAGTTGAGGTGCTCGACGACTTGGAGAAAAAAGTCAGAAGATTGAAGGAGGAAGCGTCCAAGCAGGAGGTAATGGCGGACATCGTCGAGGACATAGTGAACACGATAAAGAGGGCTGAGATGGAGATAAAGTATTAGAGCAGTTCCAAATCCCTCAGCACCTCTCTAACCTTTTCGGTTTTTTCTGGATCGAGTTCGACCAACGGCAGTCTCGGCTTTCCCGCGGGCAATCCCATAAGCTCCAGAGCCTTCTTAACTGGTATCGGGTTCGTGTCGATGAACAGGACGCTGAAGAGGGGCATTAGTCTGTAATGCATCTCCCTCGCCCTCTCCAAGTCACCCTCCTTAAAGGCGGAGAACATCTCCTTCATCAGGTGGGGGGCGACGTTCGCGGCGACGCTTATAACTCCCCTTCCTCCGAGCATTAGGATCGGCAGGGTCAGGAAATCGTCGCCGGAGAGGAGAACGAAGTCGTCGGGGGTTCTCCTAATCATTTCGCATACCTGCTTTAAGTTCCCGCTCGCCTCCTTTATGCCGACTATGTTATCGAAGTCGTTCGCGAGCCTTTCCACGACATCTGGCGTTATGTTGCATGCCGTTCTGCTTGGAACGTTGTAGATTATTATGGGAATCGAAATCTCTTCGGCTATCCTCTTGTAGTGCTGGTAGAGGCCTTCCTTGTTGGGCTTGTTGTAGTAGGGGGTTATGAACATCGCCGCATCCGCACCAGCCTTTTCCACCTCCTTGCCCAAAAACACGGCCTCCCTCGTTGAGTTCGAGCCCGCTCCGGCTATGACGGGAACGTTCGCCGTTTCGCAGACGTACTTCACGACCTCTATGTGCTCCTGATAGCTCAGCGTAGCAGATTCCCCCGTCGTTCCCGCCGGAACCACTGCATCGACGTGCTTCTCAACGTAATCCAAGAGCTTCGCTATGCCCTCGTAGTCAACCTCGAAGTTCTCCTTGAAGGGCGTTACGAGGGCGGGAATTACGCCTTCAAACATTTACCCACCCTCTGTTAACCTTTCTCGTTATGTAACCCGCAACCCTGTTCCTAACCCTCTTGCTCTTTATGTTCGTAAGCTCTTGGACGAGCTTCTTGTTCGCATCGAAGTCGCCCGTCCATATCTCCGGATACCTCCTCAACAACTCCATCGCGATGTTCTTGATGTAAGCGGGTTTGACCGTCCCCATACCATCACCCCCTCTCGAATTCTTTCCGCCACCTATTTAAGTTTTCCCGAGCGCCCATGTTCCATGCCGAGGATGGTGGATATCTCCGAAAAGGAGGACGTTATAAGGATTGCGGTGGCGGAAGGGTTCGTTAGGCTAAAGAAGGACACGGTCAAAGCGATTAAGGAGAAGAGGGTTCCCAAGGGGGACGTGCTTTCTGTCGCGACGGTTTCGGGAATACTCGCGGTTAAGAGGACGCCCGAGTTGATTCCGATGTGCCATCCGATCCCGATAACGTCGGTTAAGCTCGACTTCTTCCTTGAGGAAAACGGTGTTAGGGCGATATGCGAGGTGAAGTCCGTAGGAAAGACGGGGGTGGAGATGGAAGCCCTAACGGGTGTCAGCGTGGCCTTGCTAACGATTTGGGACATGGTCAAGGGTTTGGAGAAGGACGAGAGCGGAAACTATCCCGACACCGCTATAGAGTGGATAAGGGTTGTTGAAAAAAGGAAGGAACCAATTAATTAGATACTGCCATCTTGAGTTTTTCACCCAATAGCTAAATGTAACCCTTTCTGACTAAATCCAAGCCTATCGAACCGTTGTGAACGGCTGTAGCTATTAGAGCACCTTTGCAACCGATTTCCTTAAGCTTCATCAAATCCTCTATAGATCCAACGCCACCACCGGCAAAAACAGGGTTTTCGGACAGACCGATCGCCTTCTCGATCGTTTTCAAATCCAAAGAGCAACTACCAACTCTATCGAGCGTGAGCACTATTATACCAAGCAGGCTGAAGGAGTTCAGGTATTCTATCAAGCTCTCGAATTCCAATCTGCGATTTGAAAGCAATCGACCGTCTTTGATGTCCAAGCTCACGAATACCGGAATTTGAACGTCTTCAAGCTGAGTCATATCGAACGTTTCTGTTCCCAAAACCGGCGTGAAGCTCAAGCCGTTAAGCTCTTCGGAATTCTTGAATCCGCAGTCAGCGATCATATGCTCGACTTTCCTTGCAAGCATCTCAATGGTTTCCATATTGTTGCCCCTACCCACGATTCTGTCCAGATCTGCAACGTAGAGAAACCTCGGCTTCACGACTTCAACAACGCTAATTGGATCATCGACATCGACAACTCTGCTAAATCGGCTGATGGGATAGTAGTTCTTTCTCTCACCCCTAAAAGCCCGAACGACCTCACCGTTCAGTATGTCGATGACGAAGTATATCCGCATATCGAAAGCTATTGGAACGGTTTTATAGCGGTTGTCAGAGGTTGTGATATGAAAGTCGGTATAATAGGTGCGAGCGGTTACACTGGCTCGGAGCTTCTAAGACTCCTCGCCATGCATCCGAAGGCAGAAGTAATTGCAGCTACTTCAAGAAAGCTTGCGGGAGAACCGATCTGGAAGCTTCACAAGTTCCTTAAGGGATTCTACGATTTGAAGTTCGTCGAGCCGGATTTGAAGAATTTAGATGAATGCGACGTAGTTTTTACAGCCGTTCCCCACGGGGAAGCGATGAGATACGTTCCACAGCTCTTGGAGGTCGGTTTGAAGGTTGTAGATCTCTCAGCGGATTACAGACTTGACAAGGAAACTTACGAAAAGGTTTATGGCAAGAAGCATGAGGGTTACGTTGAAGCTGTTTACGGCCTAACTGAGCTACATAGGGATGAGATCGCCAAAGCGGATTTGGTTGCGAATCCCGGTTGCTACCCGACGGGGGCGATTTTGGCAGTCGCTCCGATAGCTGAGAAAGCTGAAAGAATCGTATTCGATGCTAAGAGTGGAATAAGCGGGGCCGGAGCAAAGCCAACGGAGTTCACGCACTATCCAAATCTTCACGAAGCTATAGTTCCCTACAAGGTCACTAACCACCGACATTACTGGGAGATGGTTCAGGAGCTCAAGCGTTTTAACCCAGAAATAGGGATATCTTTCACCCCCCAAGTATTTCCCGGCTCAAGGGGAATTCTTACGAACGCTCACGTATTTATGGATGAAGTTCCATCGAGGGATGAGCTCTACGAGATATACGAGCGATTTTACAAAGACTGCTACTTCGTGAGACTTCAAGATGAGATCAGGCTGAGCTGGGTTAGGGGAAGCAACTTCTGCGATATAGCGATATTCGTGGACGAGCAGAACAGCAGGGTAGTCGTATCCTCGGCCATCGACAACTTGGTGAAGGGTGCGAGTGGGCAAGCTATTCAAAACATGAACGTGATGTTCGGATTAGACGAAAAGATGGGTTTAGATTTCCCACCGTTGTTCCCTTAGCTCCTGATATTCTCTATTCTCTATTATCATCTTGAAGTTTTCTTCGACTTTTCTCTTAACTTCATCGTAAAGGCTGTTGCCGTGCGAATCGATCGCAACGATGCAAGGCCCAAACTTCTCCACTTCGAAAACCCAGATGGCTTCGGGCATCCCCAAGTCGAGCCAATGGACATTCTTAACCCTCCTTACCGCATTCGCAGCCAAAGCTCCAGCTCCGCCTGTATATGCTAAATAAACTCCCTTTCCCTTCAGCTCCTCTGTTATGTCCATACCGCCCTTTCCAACTATCACGATCGAATCAACGTAATTCAGAAGCTCTTTCGTCGTTCTGTTCATCCTCGCAGAAGTAGTTGGGCCGGCCGAAATTACCCTCCACTCCTCGCCAACCTTTTGAACGAGAGGGCCGCAGTGATATATCACGGCGTTGTTGAAGCTCACAGGTAACTCCTTCCCGCTTTTGATGAACTCCAAAGCCCTCATATGAGCTTTGTCCCTTGCGGTGATCATCTCACCGCTTACGTAGACCACATCACCAACCCTGAGCTTTCGAATGACGTCCACCGAAACGGGAGTTACGATCTCCATACCATCACCTCAGAACCGCCGAAGCCCTCCTGTTAGCCCAACACTGAACGTTCACGGCGACGGGTAGGGAGGCGGTATGGCAATGACCGTATTCGATTAAAACGGCGAGAGCGGTTGTTTTCCCGCCCAAACCCATCGGCCCTATACCTAACCCGTTTACGGCTTCGAGCACTTCGAGTTCGAAATCGCTCATTTCCCTAACGTCCCTAAGCAGAGCCTTCTTCGCAAGCTTCGCGCATCCGTCGAACGTAGAACCCACCCCCACACCGATGAAAACGGGAGGGCAAGGTTTTCCTCCCGCGTCCTTTATGACCTCGACGACGAAACGCTTTATCTTATCCACATCGCCCGGAAGCATCATCCTCAACGCGGAACAGTTCTCGCTCCCCGCACCCTTGGGCATGACGGTTATCCTCATTTCGTCCCCCTCCACGAGATCCAAATTTATCTGAGGCATTCCGATTCCCGTGTTGTCCCCAGAATTCTCCCTCGTTATCGGATGAACAGCGTTCGGCCTGAGCGGTATAGTTTCGGTCGCCTTCCTCACACCCTCAACTATGGCCTCCTTCAGATCGAAATCGAGGTGAAGATCCCTACCCAACTCCACGAAAACTATCGGCAACCCCGTATCCTGACATATCGGAATACCTCTCTCCCTCGCCACCTCCACGTTTCTTAGTATCGCCTCCAAGTTCATCCTCGCAATCTCGTTCTCCTCCTCCTCGTACGCCTTCCTTATGACCGAAACCACGTCCTCCCCGAGTTCGGTCTCGGCTTTTCTGAAGAGCTCTACGACGGTCTCCACGACGTCCTCGTATGTAGGCATAGACCAAGGTTCCCCGTCGGACTTTTGAAGCTTCCGTTAGAGCTTCGGATTCAGATTCCTGATGCTGTAGAGCGTCATTATTTCGACTCCGTATCTCTCCTCTATCTCCCTCCTAACCTCCTCGATCTTCTCCCTCGTGGTGGCGTGAACCATGAAGTACAGGGGATAAGGCCACTCGTCCGGAACTTCCCTCTCCACGAGATGGGTGATCTGGGGGAAGTCCCTGACGAGCTTCGAGGCCAAGTCTTCGACGTCATCGACCCTGACCACGTTCATACCGTTTTCCGTGAACCCTACCTTCCTCTCCCTCAACACCCCGCTGAAGTCCCTTACCACACCCTTCTTTATGAGCTCCTTCAAGAGCTCCACTACCTCCGATTCCTCGTAACCGTACCTCTCGGCAACACCTTTGAACGGTCTCTCTTCTATGGGCAGCCTCCTTTCCAAATCGAAGAGCATGTCGGCATTAAGACCGAGATCCTCCACCCTACAAACGTTCTCCTTCTCCAAACCCCTTTCGCTCCAAGATATTCCCCTGAACAGATCGTACTTCACGTCCATCTTGTAAACCCTCTTGCTCGGGAGGAAGAGGTAATCCTTAACCCCGCACCTCTCGGCCGTTTTCTTCACGATATCGTGCAACTCCTCAACGCTCCTCCCCTTGAACGTGAACCAGACCTTGTATTTCGGATGATCCCTCAGGTAGTTGTGCTTGAGGTTGGGCAACTCGTTTACGACCTCCGCAACCCTCTCCACGTCATCGCATGCGAACGCGACGAGAACGGCCTTTCCTATTCTCCCGAAAGCCCTGTAATTCAAGTTGGCTCCGACCCTCTTCAACACGCCCTCCCTCTTGAAAGTCCTCAGCCTCCTGATGACCTCCTCCGGAGCGAGATCGAGGTCGTACGCGAGATCGACGAACGGGGTTTCGGTCAGGGGCAGATCGTACTGAACACCCATCAGAATGGCTCTATCGACCTCGTCGAACATACCACCACCTAAAACTGTATCCTAACAGAACTCTCGTCTATTTTCCTCTTACCCGAAACGTACTCCTCAACGAGCTTCTCAGCCAGATTTTGAGCTTCCTCAACCCTTCCCTCCCTAACCAACCTTCTGAAATCCCTGTCGGCGCTTATGACGAAGTAAAGCTTCATTCTAAGCTGAACGGGGATCTTGTGAGACTTCATGAACCTCTTGAGGTGATCCATAGCCTTAAGGAAGTATATCGTCTCCTCGTCCTCCTCGAGCATCTTTCTGAACGATTCCCTTACCCTCCTCGCAACTATTCCGCTCTTTCCCTCAGTCGTCACCGCGAACCTTATCCCCTCGACCTCCCCCTCGAAGGGAACAACGACCTCCGTTCTCTCCGCATCGTTCGCCAAGTTCACCATGGTCTTGTGAGCTTTGGCTATTTCGCAAACCAAGTCGTTAAGCCTTAGACTCGGAATCGCAACGACTACGAGATGACTCTCCGCTATCAGAGGCTCGATAAGACTCCTATCCGACGCGTCACCCTTTATGAGTTCGACCTTCCCCTCCTTCTCCAACCTCAAGAGCTCCTCGCTGAAATCCAAGCTGAGAACCTTCACCTTCGCTCCCGCATCCAAGAACTTCTTCGCTCTCGACGTCCCCACACCGCCTCCACCTATCACGAGAACCCTCTTTCCCTCGAACTCTATGAACAACGGGATTCTCATTCGTGGAAATAAAGCTAAAAAGGTTTAAAATCCTATCGAATCCATGGATTCGATCTTCGAAATATCGAGGCTCGTAGGTTTCGAGTTTCCCGAGGAGATAGTAAAAACGCTCAGAATTAAGGGTTCGAAATGCGACAAGGAAGTTGAGGAGATATTGAGCTCTCCCGTCCTCCCACCACTTTCATACACGAACGACTGCATGCGTTTCGTGACGTTGCTTAGGTACTGGAGAGGGAAGGACATAGCCAAGGAGTGCGCGAAGGCGTACAGAAGGGTGAAGGGTAAAAGGGACGAGGAGGAATTCTGGTGGGGCGTTCAGGAGTTGCTTTACAGGGCTAAGGCGGATTGCAGGGTGATAAGAAGGTATCTCAGAAGGGTAAGGAGGATGTGGAGGAAAATAAAGAAGAGCAGGGAAAGGATAAACGAGATAGCCTCCGTCTGGATCCTCCCGCCCTACGTCGAGCTACTGGCCGGACTGCTACCACCTAAAAGCGCTTTGAGGGTGGTGAAGAGGGGTGTGGACGTTCTGCTCGACAAGTCGGGTCACTTCGCGAGGTTCGGAGTTTCGACTTTCGATCTTATCTACGGTCTTTTCGAGGGATTGTACCGCCTTTCCTTGAGCTACAAAACGCCCAAGGAAATCGAGAAGACCCTCATAGAATTCATCGATTTCTACGTCGGTATGGTGGAGATTTCACTTGTGGGAGGCAAGGATTCTGTCGATCCACCTCTTGATCTCGCTCTTAGGAAGAACCCCGATTAGGGCGTCGACGGGCTTGCCCCTCTTGAAGAATATCAGGGTCGGAATCGCAGAGATGCCGTAACCTATGGCTATATCCTGCGCCTCGTCCACGTTCAGTTTCGCGAATAGAACCTTTCCGGCGTACTCCTTGGCGAGCTCGTCTATGACGGGAGCGATTATCTTACACGGCCCGCACCACTCCGCCCAGAAATCCACGACGACGTTTTCGTTGCTGTTGATTATTTCGTCGAAGTTCGAGTTGTCCAACTTAACCGGCTTGGTCATCTCCTTCATCAACTCCTCCAACTTCTTTTTCCTTATCCTCTCGAGTTCATCCATCGTTAAGACTATCACTTCAACCCTTTTAGACGTTTCGATTGTTGCCAACGCATTTATAAACTCCCCGCCCAAGTGGGATCGGATGAAGGTGGCGGGAATAGACGAGGCGGGGAAGGGGCCGGTGATAGGGCCGATGGTCGTATGCGGCGTTGCGTGTGACGACGATGACGTGGAGATCCTCGAGAGAATTGGAGTAAAGGATTCCAAGAAGCTGAAACCCGAAAGGAGAAGGGAGCTCGCCGAGGAGATAAGGAGGATGTGTGAAGTTTACGTGGTCAAGGTGGATCCCGAAACGATAGACAGGGAAAACGTGAACGACATACTGAGGAGGAGCTACGTGGAAATTGTCAAAGCCCTCGATCCCGATCTCGTCATCGTCGATTGCCCCGACGTTAGGCCGGAGAGGTTGAAGAGGTTCTTGGAGGATGCGACGGGGAAGGATGTGATTTCGAGGCACAGAGCCGACGACGAGTTCGCGATAGTTTCGGCTGCTTCTATAGTGGCGAAGGTCGAGAGGGATTCCGAGATCGAGAGGCTGAAGGAGAAGTACGGGGACTTCGGTAGCGGATACGCGAGCGATCCCAAGACCGTAAAGGCTTTGAGGGAGTGGATAATGAGCGGAAAGATTCCGCCTATAGTGAGGAGGAGGTGGAGGACGGTCGTAAGGCTAAGTCAACATTCGCTCGAGGAGTTCTTGGGTAAAGTTTAAATTCCCCGACGTAACATAGCCCTTCCGAGGACCCGTAGCCTAGCTTGGATAGGGCGTGGGCCTCCTAAGCCCAAGGTCGCGGGTTCAAATCCCGCCGGGTCCGCTCTTCTTTAAATTGAGAGCCATGGAGGTCTACGTTTTAAGACTCGGACACAGGCCGGAAAGGGACAAGAGGATCTCGACGCACGTAGCCCTCACGGCCAGAGCGTTCGGAGCTAAAGGAATCTACTTCGACACCTACGACGAGTCCGTTTTCGAAAGCGTTAGAGATGTGGTGGAGAGGTGGGGAGGGGACTTCTTCGTAGAGAGGGTGAACTGGAGGAGGTTGCTGAGGGAGTTCGAAGGTTTGAAGGTTCACCTAACGATGTACGGTGTGCCTTTGCCCGAGAAGTTGGACGAGATTAGAAAGGCGAGCAGGGTTCTCGTGATCGTCGGGGCGGAAAAGGTTCCCAAAGAGGTTTACGAGATGAGCGATTTGAACGTGGCGATAGGAAATCAGCCCCACAGCGAGGTGGCCGCGTTGGCGGTTTTCTTGGACAGAGTTTTGGACGGACTCGTTTTCAGGTTGGAATTTCCCGACGCCAAGATAAAGGTCATCCCTTGCGAGAGGGGCAAGAGGGTGGAGGTAAAAGATAAATAGCAATTTCTATAATTTTATTTGTAGAAAACAAACATTATCAATTAAAAATTAAATTACCCCCTCTATGCCGAAAACCAAAAGGCTTAAATACCATGATAGTAATGATGATAATTAGATAAAAGAAGGGGTGATGGGTATGGTATGGAAGGACAGGAAGGGTGTAAGCCCAGTGATAGGCGTCATACTGATGGTCGCAATAACGGTCATACTTGCTGCGGTGATAGCGAGCTTCGTCTTCGGCATGGGTTCAAAGGTCAAGAGCGCTCCACAAATGCAATTTATGTTACAGGACGATCCGCAAAGTATTAACGGTGCTGGTCCGCTATTCGATGCCATGGCAACGGGTAGCGATGTGGTACAGTGCGGTGAACTCAGAATAACGGTTAAGGATCTTTCTAACGGTAATACATGGACTCTTAACTGGAATGGTACTGGATACTATGGAGTAAAGAATAACGTAGCAATATACACCAACAATCTTGGAAATGTCATAAAGCCAGGCACAACGATTACTTTTTACCAGAACACTACTGGAGTAAACAGCGGAGACGCGTTAGAAGTAATCGTGCTCCACATACCCACTGGAACGATAATCTACGATGGAAGGGTTGTAGTTTACTAAAGTCTTTCATGAATTTTTAAATTTTATTTTAACCAATTTTTGGAAAACGTTCTAAATCCCGAAACCGTTCCCCAACGCATGGATTGGTTCGAGAGGGAAAGGAGGGTTCTGATTCAATTCTACAAAAGGCAAAAGGTCGTGTTCGTTAGGGGGGAAGGTTGCTGGCTTTACGACGTCGAAGGAAGGAGATACCTCGATCTCGTTGCGGGGATCGCATGCGTGTCCGTGGGGCACTGCCACCCGAAGTTCGTCGAAAGGGTGGAGAGACAGCTTAGAGAACTCGTGCACGTTTCTAACCTCTTCTACACGACACCGCAGATAGAGCTTGCAGAGAAACTTCAGAAGATCACCAGCTTGGACAAGTTCTTCTTCTGCAACAGCGGTGCTGAAGCGGTAGAAGCTTCCCTAAAGATTGCGAGAAAGGTTACGGGGAGGAAGAAGTTCGTGGCTTTTAGCGGGGCGTTTCACGGCAGAACCATGGGTGCCCTTTCGGTGACTTGGAAGGAGAAGTTCAGAAAGCCTTTCGAACCTTTAATTCAGCCAGTAGAGTTCGCTAAGTTCAACGACGTTCACGATTTGGAGAAGAAGGTGGACGACGAAACCGCGTGCGTGATCGTGGAACCCGTTCAGGGGGAGGCGGGGGTTCATCCCGCGGATAAAGACTTCATGAAGGCCATATTCGATGAGAGGGACGAACACGGATTTCTCGTAGTATTCGACGAGGTTCAGACCGGATTCGGAAGGACGGGTGAGTGGTTCGCCAAGGAACACTTCCGCCTTCAGCCCGACGTGATGGCCATGGCGAAGGCCATGGGATCGGGATTTCCGATAGGTGGAGTGGGGGTAAAGGAGGAGGTGGCTGAGAAGCTCGAGCCCACCGAACACGCATCGACTTTCGGTGGAAATCCTCTTGCGTGCGTAGCGTCGATTGCGACGATAGAGATAATAGAAGAGGAGGGGCTCGTAGAGAATTCGAGGAGGATGGGGGAATACTTCAGAAGGAAGCTGAACGAAATCGGAGTGGAGACGAGGGGTTTAGGGTTGATGATAGGGGCGAAGGTTGAGGGGGCTTTCGACATAGTTTCGAACGCTTTGAAGGAGGGGGTTGTATTAAACGCCACTTCCGAGGACACGCTCAGGTTCGTTCCGCCCCTCGTAATAGGAAAGGAGGAGATAGACTTCGCCGTAGAAGTGCTCGATCACTTGATAAGAACAACGGGCTGATCCGCATGGTTAACCACGTATCTCGAAACGCCCCCTAAGATCCTCTCTTTTATCGACGCCCTCCTCTTCATACCCAGAACTATCATCTCCGCTCCGATCTCCTCCGCGAACTCTACTATGTCCTCTCCAGCGCTCTTTCCCCTCACGAGCAGATGGGTCTCGAACTCAACTTCGAACTCCTTCGCCATCTCCTCAGCCCTTTTCAGAATCTCCTCCCCCCTCATTATCTCCTCCTCGCTCGTCCTCGAACCGCCGTAGAGAGAGTGAATCGCGACCACCTTCTTTCCCCTGAGCTTTCCCTCCTCGAGCGCGAACTCCAAAGCCCTGAAGCTCTGCGCAGAACCGTCCAAGCCTACGAGTATGCACATGTTCTTAATCCTCCGCACGAAATATATCTATCTTGCGTTATCTCGGTGAAAGTTTTATATACCCTCTATTCGAGCAAAAGGTGAGGTGGTGTAGATGCCGAAGGAGAAGGAGCACATCAACGTTGCGGTTATAGGGCACGTAGACCACGGGAAGAGCACTCTGATAGGGAGGATGCTGTACGAGGCGGGACAGATTCCGGAGCACATAATCGAGCAGTACAGGAAAGAGGCGCAGGAGAAAGGTAAGGCGACGTTCGAGTTCGCTTGGGTCATGGACAGGCTTAAGGAGGAGAGGGAGAGGGGAGTTACGATCGACGTAGCTCACAGGAAGATCGAGACCGACAAGTACATGATAACCATCGTCGACTGCCCCGGCCACAGGGACTTCATAAAGAACATGATCACCGGCGCCTCTCAGGCTGATGCTGCGATCCTCGTAGTCGATGCCGCTGAGGGAGTTCAGCCGCAGACGAAGGAGCACGTGTTCCTCGCGAGAACGTTGGGTATCAACCAGATGATCGTAGTGATAAACAAGATGGACAGAGTAAACTACGACCAGAAGAAGTACGAGGAGGTTAAGAATCAGGTTGCCAAGCTCCTGAAGGCTGTAGGTTACAAGGTCGACGAGATCCCGTTCATTCCGGCATCGGCTTACTACGGTGACAACGTTTACAAGAGGAGCGACAAGATGCCGTGGTACAACGGGCCGACGGTCTTCGAGGCCTTCGACATGCTCAAGCCGCCGGAGAAGTTGGTGGACAAGCCGCTCAGAATCCCGATTCAGGACGTATACTCGATCAAGGGTGTTGGAACCGTGCCCGTTGGCAGAGTCGAGACTGGAGTGCTCAAGGTCGGTGACAAGGTGATCTTCGAACCGCCGGGGGTAGTCGGTGAGGTAAAGAGCATTGAGATGCACCACGAGCCTTTGAAGGAGGCTTATCCGGGAGACAACATCGGTTTCAACGTCAGGGGTGTCAGCAAGAAGGACATAAGGAGGGGAGACGTAGCCGGACATCCGGACAACCCGCCGACGGTTGCGAAGGACTTCACCGCCCAGATCATCGTCCTGCAGCACCCAACCGCTATCACGGTCGGTTACACGCCGGTAGTTCACGCCCACACGGCTCAGGTTGCTTGCAGGTTCGTCGAGCTCATCAAGAAGATCGACCCGAGGACTGGGCAGGTGAAGGAGGAGAATCCGCAGTACCTCAAGACGGGTGACTCGGCAATCGTCAAGCTCGAGCCGACGAGGCCGATGGTAATCGAGAAGGTCAAGGACATCCCACCGCTCGGCAGATTCGCCGTCAGAGACATGGGTATGACGATCGCCGCCGGAATGGTCATCGACGTGACCCCGAGGAAGTAATCCCCCTCTTTTTTATTTTGGTGAGGTTTTATGGCGATCAAGGGGCCTAAGGCGAGGATAAGGCTCTCCGGTTTGAATCCGAAGGATTTGGACAGAATCTGCCAGCAGATCAAGGAGATAGCTCTGAAGACGGGCGTGGAGATCAGCGGACCGATTCCGTTGCCGACGAGGAGGCTCGTCATTCCGGTGAGGAAGGCTCCCGACGGCGAAGGTAGCGAAACCTACGACCACTGGGAGCTCAGAGTTCACAAGAGATTAATCGACATCGCAGCCGACGAGAGGGCGTTGAGACAGATAATGAGAATTCAGGTTCCGAAGGACGTCAACATAGAGATAGTTCTGGAGAGTTAGGGCTAATTCTAACGGATATGCCCCTACTTTTTAGGTGATTTCTCGCACCCTCTCCTATCCTCTTCACCACCACCTCGTCCACTCCGTTTCTGCTCAAAAGATCCGCGATCAAGTAACCCTTCATCTTGGGCGCGTTCCAGAATTCGTTCTTTATTTTCCAGCATCTTCCCGTCTTTAAGTCGAGTATCTTGAAGTATGGAGCGTTCAGATCCCCGACGTAGTCGTCGTTCTCGTCCACGGGGATGGCGATCCTCCTTACCTCCCTCGAGAACTTTACGACGGGAACGACCCTTACTATCTCCGGGAATACCTCCCTTATTCTCTCTATCCTCTCCTTAATGTCCTCAACGCCCTCCGCCCCCACCTCCGGGTTGACGGTGAAGTGTATCTCCGCTATCTTGCTCCTCCAAGATCCCCTAACCGCAACGAAGTCCACCGACCTTATTCCCTCTATTCCCTCCACTATCTTCTTTATCCTAACCGAAAGCTCCTCATCAACCCTGTCCATGAGAACGTCCACGGCGTTCTTCAGGATCTCCCCACCCATCTGAAGGATTATTATCGATATCGCCATGGCCACCACCGCATCCGCCCACCAGTATCCAAAGTAGATGAGGACGAAACCGATTAC
>Ga0256914_1001200_pt1 | contig 24335 bp, 22 predicted proteins | sample HulkmetaG_FD_191571 | JGI IMG/M metagenome (GOLD analysis project Ga0256914, IMG submission 191571) | Hydrothermal chimney microbial communities from Main Endeavour vent field at the Juan de Fuca Ridge, Pacific Ocean - Hulk | ecosystem: Environmental > Aquatic > Marine > Hydrothermal vents ... | reverse complement strand
TATCCTCCGGGACTGTTCTCAGCCATCTGCTCGACGCTGATCTGCTCGCCAGGGCTATGAAGGACGGGCAGCTTGCCCTTGGCGGCATCAACGTGGAAAACGGCTGGACCGAAGGCCTGCTGCCGGTACTGGAAGCATCGTACTATCCGCGCATCACCTCGCTCAGCGGGGCCCTTTCCTTCCTGGAGAGCGGTACGGATTTCAGTTTCTCCTGCCAGGGAACAGCCGGGGAACAGGCTGTATTCTCCCTGGAAGGTCAGGCAAGACCCGGGAAGCTGCAAGCCTTTTTTCTCAAGATGAGAGATTTTCCTCTCAAGCCTGTTGACGAGACATTCCGCCGGGAACTCGGCATGGTGGTGGCCAACGGCACGGCAGACTGGAGGCTCGAGTTCCAGGAGGGGGCACCGGATGCCGTCCGCAGCGGCGAGATGGTCCTCTACAATGTCCACTCCCTGGCCGGCTCATCCTTTGACCAGACTCTAGCCCTCCTGGTGGATGAGGAAAACCGGATAACCGTTCCCCTGGTCTACTCGGATCAGAAACGCTCCAGCCTGATGGCCGGACTGGAGCAGGGACTGGCCCGGTTTCAGCGCAGGCTGGCGGTGTCTCCACGATCGCTGGTAGCCGACTTCTTCCCTCTCCTTGACCTGCCGGAACGGTTCCTGTTCGCTGCTGGCCGGGCCATTCCCCAGGATCTCTTTCTCCTGGATGACTACTTGAAATTGCTGGCCCATCGGCCAAGGATCAATCTCCTGCTTGTGGGCAGTTACGACGACAACGAGGACAGAGAGTTTCTCCGCCAGATCCTTCAGGAAGAGGTCGATGCCCGCATCGAGGTGGAAAATCTTCGTCGGGAACAGAAACGGCAGGAGCTGGTGGAACTGCAGCGGAGGCGGATCGCCGCGGCAGCCGGCGGTGCGAGCGAGGCACCAGCGGCAGAGGAGGAAGAGCCGGACACCAGGGATCTCATGCCTCTACCCAGGGTCCAGGTGGTCATCGAAGATCAGGACCTGGTCGCCCTGGCCCTGAAGCGGGCTGCCGTGCTCAGACAGTATCTCGTGGAGGAACTGGGAATAGCGGACCATCGGGTCGTCGTGTCCCGGGACGTGGAACGTCACGGCTCCGGGGTTGAACTGCGGCTGCAGCCCAACTGGTAGACTCACCGTTCATGACAATCAGAGAGCAGATCATCAAAACCAGGACGGTTCGCCGCTTTGCAGGCAACAAACCTGTTCCGCCGGAGCTGCTGGTCCGGCTGGTGGACCTGGCCAGGCTTGGTGGCTCTGCCAGAAATGCCCAGGTCCTCAAATACATGATCATCTGGAAGGAAAACTTGTGTCAGGAGATCTTCCCCCTTCTGGGGTGGGCCGGCTACCTGACAGACTGGCCCGGCCCGGCACCGGAAGAACGCCCCCCCGCATATGTCGTCTGTCTGCTGGACACCGAGCTGCTCAGAGGCCCGGTCCACGAGGCCCATTTCGATCTCGGCATCGCTTCCCAGAACATGCTCCTGGGAGCCAGCGAACTGGGCCTGGCCGGCTGCCGCATCGCCAGCTTTTCTCCCCGGATCCACGAAATCCTCTGCTGTCCACCCCACCTTTCCGTCCTCCTGGTCATCGCCCTGGGCTATCCCGCCGAAAAGGTGGTACTGGAGAATGTGGGGCCGGACGGTGACATCCGGTACTGGCGGGATGATGATTCCATCCATCATGTCCCCAAGAGGGCTCTCCAGGACATTCTCCTCCCCTGCGAAAAAGGGTGACAGGACATGCTGCGGCCACCCCACCAGCGTTACAACCGGCTCCACGTGTACTACTTCGACAGAACCCATCTGCCCCTGGTGGAGGATCCCGACTTCATCGGCACCTGGATCGAGGACGACCAGGCTATCCTCTTTTTCCACAGCGAAAAAGAGGAACTGATCCGCAGGATCTGCCGGGAAAGCGGTGCCAGCCTGATCTACCAGGCTGAAATGGGATACGAGGACTGGGAGGCTGGGGTCAAGGTCACCGCCTTCCGGACGAACCGACTCCTTGTCAGACCGGTTTGGGAAACAGGAGAATCTCCCGGCTCTCTTGAGGAGGTGGTTCTCGATCCCAGCGTCATCTTCGGCAGCGGCTTTCATCCCACCACCCGCCTCTGCCTGGATACTCTCGAACTGCTCTTTGCCCATACGGGCTGCTCCATACGATCGGTCCTCGACCTGGGAACCGGTACCGGCATCCTGGCCATTGCCGCGGCCAGGCTGGGAGCAACCAGGATAACGGCCATTGACCACAACCCCCTGGCAGTGCAGGTGGCCCGGGCCAATGTCCAGGCCAACAACTGCACGGAACAGATAGATGTGAGGCAGGTCGACCTGACCACCGGGCTGGTGGACACCGGTTACGATCTGGTCATCACCAATCTGTACAAGGGTCTCCTGGAACGTCTTTTCCGGACTCCTTCCTTTTGGAAAGGCACACACTACCTGGTTTCCGGCTTTATCCCGGCCATGGAAGGCGAACTCCTTGCCGCCCTTCCCGACCGGTCCATCAGGATGCTCCACCGGGCAGGCAAGGATCGCTGGCGGCTGTGGCTTCTCGGCAACGACCAGCCGGATCGGCAACACCACTGAATGGATCGGGGGCAGAAGTTCATGGAGGCCATCGCCGCACTCTGGCCGCCGGAATCAGTGATCATGGTTCTGCAGTGGCTGGGCATCGTCTCGCTGCTGATGTGCATCGGCGGCATCATCCTGGTTCCCTGGCTGATCACCCGGTTGCCGGTGGATTATTTTCTGCCGCTGCAGAAAAAAAAAGCGGCAAAACCGGATCGGCATCCGCTCCTGCGAATGCTCTTCCTGATCATCCGCACTATCCTGGGTCTCGGCTTGCTCACAGCCGGCATCATCATGCTGGTTCTGCCGGGCCAAGGCATCCTGACCATCCTCATCGGTATCTCTGTGCTGGAATTTCCGGGCAAGCACCGCCTGCGCGACAGGTTGCTCAGGTTCCGGCAGGTCAGGCAGGCGCTGAACTGGATCAGGAAAAAAGGCAAGCAGCCCCCCTTTGTTTTCAACTCCTGATATGTTCCAGGCCGCAATCCCGGCTGATGAACGGCACCCAGACAGACAAAAAAGGGGTGCGGACCGATCGGCCCGCACCCCTGCCGCTGATTCTGCCGGCCTCCCTCACATGGCGTGACTCCCCGTGACCACGCTGCCGCTCTTCTTGACCGGCTCAGGCTTCAGGCCCGCCTTGACCAGGGCCTCGTGCAGGAGCATGAAATCGTTGCCATTGGGATGGCCCTTGGCGGCTGGCGCATCTTTCAGCCACGGTGGCTGGGGATCCTTGTTGGCGGCATTCTGCATGACTTTTTCCGGCACCTCGCCCTGACAGCTGAATGTTCCTATCACAGTCGCCTGCTCAGCCAGCTCCCTGGCCTTGTTCATTCCCATCCGGGCATGATCCGAATCAGCTGCCGCGCCGTGGGTGGCAAACAGGAAAAGACGGCCCTTGCACCGTTTCAGGTACTCCTGACTGGCGCTGTCCGGCTGTCCCCCCTTGAACCAGAATCCAACACAAACGACATCATACCCATCCGGATCAGGCGCATCCTTGACCGGAAAGATATCCTTGCTCTCACCGCCAAGCTGCTTGAACAGCTCCTCGGCAAGTTTTTTCGTATTGCCTCCCTGGGATGAATAGACGACTAGCTGTTTCATGCCGACCTCCTTGTATAGATAATCTTGCCCCGCTCCTCCAACTCCCTGGCCGGCAGCCCGTGTCCAGACCACTTGCTGCCCGCGAAAAAACAAATCATGCAGAGCTTATATGTGCATATGCATACATTAAGTACCTTCCTGCCCTCTTTCAAGAAGATTCTTGTCATCAAGAGGAGAAAAGGGCAGGTACAGCGGATCGCCCAACAGGGTTATCTGCCAGGAAAGATAGGGCAGACTGACAAGATAGGATTCGGCAAGACTGAGATACCCCTCGACGAGGTGACTAAAAAACAGTTCCGGCACCGGAAAGCCCTGCACATAAGGCTCGTACACCGCACCGACGGTGGCAGCGGCGCCGCGGCCGAGCAGGGCCCCGCACCAGTATCGGTCGGCAGCGGTCTTCAGGCTCTCACAGCTGTTCGAGACGATATGATATCCCACTGCCCCGGGAACCAGGGTGAAACTCTCCACCTTTGGCCGGGGACTGTACCAGCCGCAATACAGCGCCGTGGACGGACAGGCTCCTTCACCAAACAGTTCCGGCCGGTCATCTTCCCTCACCTCCATCCTGGAACGGAGGAGCGGATAAGCGGCCAGCCGATGAATACTCAGGTCATAGAGTGCATAACCGTCGAGGTCTCCCTTCTCCGCCGATCTCGGCCAGCGTCCGTCCAGGCAGGCGAGGCCCCGTAGCCCGGCTTTCTCCGCCTTCAGGCTGTCATCGATCATTCTCCGCACCGTTGCCGGATCAGGGGCATCAAGGCGGGCTACCATGAGCACCGTATCTTTGTCCAGCTCGCTTTCCTGCCCTTGAAAGCCTAGAAAATAAGGATTGCGCTGCCAGCCGGCCAGGGGATAGTCGCCGGCAAGTACCAGGCTCAACTCGGAATCCACCGCTGCCCTGGTGTGCTGCATACCCGCAAGTCCCTCGCGATCATCGGAGATCTTCAGCGGCATCCCGTACATGGTCACCAGGCAGCGTATCCGGTGCGTCTTTCGCAGCCTGTCCAGCTGCCGCAGCAGCGGCCGACGGATTCGAAGTTCATACTCCTGCCTATCGCAAATCTCCATGGCAACCGTTTCCACGGTCAGCAGGTTGACCCGGGGAATGGCCCGCTGCTGCATGTAGTAGGTGGCCAGGTCGAGCGATTCCGGAACAGCCCTGTTGGCAATGACCGCTACCTCGGATGCCTCCAGGGCAAGGATTTCCCGGCCTGCCAGGAAGAGGAAAAAAAGCGACAGGAGCAAGGCCCGTCTTTGACATCCGCCCTGCATCATGCTACCCTCGGACAGTCCGAAAGGCCACTGCGGCCAGGAATCGCCCAGTCACCGGACTTCACCGGAACAGGCAGACAATACGTAACCACCAGATACTGCTCCTCCAAGATGTCGTGAACGATCTTTCCCTCCTTCAACAGCAGCTCCTTGACTGGTTTGCGGCCAACCAACGTCCATTGCCCTGGCGCAGGGATTACCATCCCTACCATGTCTGGATTGCGGAGATCATGGGCCAGCAGACCCAGATGGAGCGGGTGGTGAAGTATTTTTCCAGGTGGATCGACCGCTTTCCCGACATCAATGCCGTAGCCACCGCTCCGGAGCTGGAAATTCTCAAGGCCTGGGAAGGACTTGGGTACTATTCCCGGGCCCGCAATATCCATGCTACAGCCAAGCGGCTCCGTCAATTCTATGATAGCCGCCTGCCGGCTGATTACAAGACCATTCTCTCCTTTCCCGGCATCGGTCCCTATACGGCGGCCGCCATCATGTCCATCAGCTTCAACCAGCCCTTTCCGGTCGTTGACGCCAATGTGAAGCGACTCTATGCCCGGCTTTTCGACTTGGATGAACCGTTAGACAGGGCCGCGGGCAGGAAAAAATTGGAGCAACTGGGCAGCGACCTGCTCCCGCGGGAAAAAGCTCGGGACTTCAACCAGTCAGTGATGGAACTCGGAGCCCTTGTCTGCAGACCGGGGACTCCCCGGTGCGGGCAATGCCCAGTTGCCGGGGAATGCCTGGCCCTGGAAAGGGGGACGGTGGACTCCAGACCGGTGCAGAGGGAGAAAACAAAAAAGATTGAAATTATTATGTCCTGCGGTATCATTCATCGTAACGGACGGATATACATACAACAGCGCCAGGCCGACGATGTCTGGGGTGGCCTGTGGGAGTTTCCCGGCGGCCAGATAGAAACCGGCGAATCACCGGCAGAAGCGGCCCGGAGGGAGATCCTCGAGGAAACCGAGTTACGGATCGCCGGCCTGAAACCGCTCGGAACCGTGGTGCATCATTACACCAAGTATCGGGTCGTTCTCCATGGTTTTACCTGCAGACTTCATCCAAACGATCAACGACCGGTCCTCCACGCTGCCCAGGGATACAGATGGGTTCTGCCCACGGAACTCCGTGCCTATCCTTTTCCGGCTGGGAACAGGCAACTCATTGAAAAAATACTGAGGAATTAACACGTTCACACTTATCATCCGGAAGGAGTCACAATATCACGGAAAGAATTTACCTCTATTTTACCTGGGAATTTCTTTCATTTCCGATATGAACAAGGTTATGTTCATAAGAAGGAAAAAGATTTCCGGCGGCTGAGTTATGCATTTTTTCCGCAAAAATGGGAAAAATAGGTAAATCTACCTATTTCTTTTTTAATCTGTCCTTATAATAATACGAATATTTGGCGATCCAGGGAAAATTCCGTCTTGTCGGAACATCTTTTGGCAAAGACACAGAAGCGTGGTATGATAAGTCATAATCTACAGAGAGCGGAACCTCTAGCACAGGAGCGGGCCAGGAGTCATCAGGTGTCACGGATAGAAGCGGAACTTGAAAAAAGTAAAAATGAAATCAACCGGTTAGGAAAAAACTGGCAAACGCTTCTCGATGTGATGCCGGAGATGGTGCTCCTGGTGAGCGACAAGTTCATCATCGAGTACATGAACCGCAGTGCCAAGGAACGGTTCGGTGATCTCACCGGCAAGGACTGTGGCGAGGACCTACGGCGTATCAGCCTGGAAAACAGGATCTTTTTCAGTGAACAGCCGGAAGAAATCGAAAAAAGGGCCCCCACCCGTCTGATAGAAAGCTCCATCCTCGGCGTGCCGGTGGAATATTCTGCCGTTCCATTTGCCGGCTATCGAGGTGACATGCTGGTAATGCTGGTGATGCGCGATATCTCCCAGCGGAAGAACCACGAGCGGGAAATCCGGGAATTCAACACCAACATCGAGGACATACTGGCCAGCAAGATCGCGGAGCTCAAGGAAAGCGAGGAGATGCGTATCCGGCTCTCCCGCCAGGTGAACAGCCTGAAAACCCAGCTCGGTCACTATCACAAGGCCGACAAGATGATCGGCAGCAGCCGCAAGATGACCGAACTGCGGGAAATGATCCATCAGGTGGCAAAATCCGATGCCACGATTCTCATCACCGGCGAGTCGGGAACAGGCAAGGAACTGGTTGCCAACCTGGTCAAGGAGACCAGCAACCGGAGCCATATGCCGTTTCTGAAAATCAACTGCAATGCCATCAACGACTCCATCCTGGAAAGCGATCTTTTCGGCTACGAAAAGGGAGCCTTCACCGGGGCCACGGCCAGGAAAAAAGGCAAATTCGAAATCGTCGACGGGGGGACCATCTTCCTTGACGAGATCGGTGATATCAGTCCCCGCATGCAGGCCTCCCTTCTCCGGGTTCTCCAGAACGGTGAGATCGTGCGTGTCGGCGGTACAGAGCCGGTCCAGGTGGACGTCCGGGTGATCGCGGCCACCAACGTCGATCTTGCCAAGGCGGTTCAGGAAAAAAAATTCCGTCTCGATCTGTATTACCGCCTCAATATCATCAATATCGACATACCGCCGCTCCGGGAACGGAAAGAGGATATCGTCGATCTGGTCACCCACTTCGTCAAACATTACCGGGAAGCCTTCAAAAAGGAAATCGACTTTGTTCCCCAGTCCATCATCAACCGGCTCCTGATGCATGACTGGCCGGGAAACGTCCGGGAACTCGAGAACCTTATCCAGCGGGCGGTCCTGATGGCCCGCGGCAACATGATCACCGAGCAGGACCTGCTGTTTGACCAGAGTCTCAGCGACAAGAAGGAAAGCGGCAACCAGAAGATCAACATCGAAAACAAGCTTGGCGTTGTGCCGCTGAAAGGGATCCTGGCCGAGTTCGAACGGGAAATCATTGATCAGGCCCTGCGGAAATACCGGGGCAACGTGTCCAAGGCTGCCGAGGAACTGCGGATCGGCAAAACGGCACTTTACGACAAGATGAAGCGTTACGATATATCGGCCAAGGCCATAAAAAAAGCGTTCTGACATCACGGTCCGTCAGGAGGTTGGATCGCTCTCTAGGATCGACGGACAGAAACGACGGGCCGTCAGCCCGGCCAGGCGGCCCCAGAACCAGACTGGCTCAGGGAAACCGGCAGCATGTTTTTCCTATCTCCCCGGACCTTCTATCAGTCCCGGCTGTCCTCCGTAGCGACTTGCTTTCTAACGATCTGTCTTTGTAAGATAAATTGTGTCAAAACAGCAGATTTTCTTGACAGAGAAGCGGGAGACTGTTTAGAATAAAACGAACTTTCCGTAATTAAACTTACAAAAAAAACAAATAGATCCCCATCCTACTCCTTGACAGACAATGGCCGTAGCAGGAACGAACCGTACAGAACTGAATGCTTGCCCCTACTGGTCACCTTCCGGACGCAGCTGCCGGTTGAGCAAAAAAGGTCTCTTTTTACCTGTCACCGAACATATCAAAGTCTACTGTCAGACGGTCAACTATTCTTCCTGCACCCTGTTTCAGGCCAACGGCACAACCCAGCTGGACACCGTGGTCGAGGACGATCAGAACAGACGTTCCTATGAGCGAATCCTGGGGCGGTATTCCCTTCGTCTCGTCCAGCAGAAAGATCCTGAGCGGGGGATCCAGGATCTGGTCGACGACTCGGCCTTCACGGTGGACCTGAGCCCGGGCGGCATCGGCGTCCAGAGCCGGAAACAGCTGGCCGTGGACTCGCTGGTCGACTTTTCTCTCCATGAATTCCTGACCTCCCGGCCCCTGCAGGGAACAGGACGTGTACGCTGGTGCCGTCCCGCAGACGACAAACAGCTCTTTCATGCCGGTATCGCCTTTGTCGACGAGGCGGTGTCTTCCCAGATCCGCAGCCATCTCGGCCTGTCGGTCACCTGAGAGGACGCTCCCGGCCACAGGTCCCTTTCTTCCGGTCACTCCCCTTGACTCCTTCACTTGCCAGGGCGATCTTTTCCCCCAGGATGCTTGTCTCCTTTCTCATGGGATTTGCATGCGGGGTTCCCCTGCTGCTCACCATCTCGGTTCTCCAGGCCTGGATGAAGGAGGAAGGAGTCGACCTGACCGTCATCGGACTTTTCTCCCTCGTTGGATTGCCTTACACCCTCAAGTTTCTCTGGGCACCTGTCCTGGACCGCTACACGATCCTTGTCCTCGGCCGGAGGCGCGGCTGGCTCCTCGTCATCCAGATGCTGCTCGTCCTGGCTATTGCCGGCCTGGGCATGACATCGCCGGCCAGGAGCCCCTGGCTGTTGGCCTGGATGGCCTTTCTGGTTACCTTTTTCTCCGCCTCCCAGGATATCGTCGTGGATGCTTACCGGAGAGAAGACCTGAAGGACAACGAACTTGGCCTGGGCTCCTCCCTCTATGTGAACGGCTACCGGGTAGGCATGCTGCTGGCGGGCAGCGGCGGCCTGATTCTGGCCGACCACATCTCGTTCAGGCTGGTCTACCTGCTGATGGCTGCCAGCATGACCGTCGGTATCCTCACCACCCTGTTCTGCCGGGAACCCACCGTGGAAGCCGGCACGCCGCAAAGTTTCCGGGAGGCGGTCATCCTCCCCTTCATCGACTACTTCCAGCGGGACGGAGCCCTGCTCATCCTGCTGTTCATCCTCCTCTACAAGATCGGTGACCAGATGGCCTCCACCATGACCACCCCCTTTTACCTGGATATCGGCTTCACCAAGACCCAGATCGGGGCGGTGGCCAAGCTGTTCGGCTTCTGGGCGACCATAGCCGGCGGTCTTCTGGGCGGTATCGTTCTCCTCCGCCTGGGCATTCTCCGTTCTCTCTGGATATTCGGTATTCTTCAGGCCGTGTCCACGGCCGGCTTCTCGCTGTTATCGCTGGCCGGCAACAACCTGGCCCTCCTGGCAGCGGTGATCGGCTTCGAAAATCTGAGCGGCGGCATGGGAACGGCAGCCTATGTTGCCTACATGGCCTCGCTCACCAATAAAAAGTTCACCGCCACCCAGTATGCCCTCCTCTCCAGCCTCATGGGAATTCCACGGGTCCTGGCCTCGGCGCCGACCGGCTTCATGGCCAAGGCCCTGGGCTGGACCACATTTTTCGTGGTCTGCACTCTGGTCGCCCTTCCCGGCCTGCTGCTGATCCAGCGGGTACTGAAATACCGTTCCTGAACGACATCCCGGTTCCCTGCCTCATTATACCTTTCGTTTCTCCAGGGGATGGAGTATATATACTGACAATCAGATTATAATGGACAAAACAACAGCTTGTTATGCCGATACGAATATATAACACCCTGTCGCGGCAGAAAGAGGTCTTCCGGCCCATGGAAGACGGCAGAGTGAAACTCTACGTCTGCGGCATCACCTCCTACGACTACTGCCACATCGGCCATGCCCGCTCGGCCCTGGTTTTCGACATGGTGGTCCGCTACCTGCGTCATCGCGGCTATGAAGTACAGTTTATCCGCAACTTCACAGATATTGACGACAAGATCATTGCCCGGGCAAGGGAGACCGGAGTGGAGCCGGCCGAACTGGCCGAACGGTTCATCCGGGAATTCCATCGCGACATGGACAGACTGGCCGTTCTCCGGCCCGACCTGGAACCGCGTGCCACGGAACATCTCCCGGAGATGATCGACTTCATCCAGGAGCTCATCGCAAAGGGCCTGGCCTACCAGGCCGGGACAGATGTCTACTACCGGGTCACCCGGTTCCCGCAATACGGCAGGCTTTCCGGTCGTCACCTGGAGGAGATGCAGGCCGGTGCCCGCATCGAGGTCAACGAGGCCAAGGAAAATCCCATGGATTTCGCCCTCTGGAAAGGGGCCAAGCCCGGTGAACCGTTCTGGGAAAGCCCCTGGGGGAGAGGACGGCCCGGCTGGCATATCGAATGCTCGGCCATGAGCCGCAAGTATCTGGGCGAGACGTTCGACATCCACGGAGGCGGCAAGGATCTGATCTTTCCCCACCACGAAAACGAGATCGCCCAGTCCGAGGGTGCCTCGGGCAAACCCCTGGCCAACATCTGGATGCACCACGGTTTCGTCACCATTCGGGACGAGAAGATGTCCAAATCGCTGGGCAACTTCCTCACCATCAGGGATGTTCTCGACCAGTACGATCCAGAGGTGTTGCGGCTCTTTATCTTTTCCACCCACTACCGCAACCCGCTGGACTTCAGTGAACAGGCCCTCCAGGATGCCCGCAGCGGCCTGGACAGGCTCTATTCCTGCCTGGCCGGGGTCGCCCGGCTGGAGGGGAAGCCGCAGCCAGGGGAGCCCGGCAGTGCGCTGGGCAAAAAGGACCGCGGCAAACTCGCCTCGCTGCAGGAGCGATTCGAGACAGCCATGGACAACGACTTCAACACGGCCCAGGCCCTGGGTGTTCTCTTCGAGGGCATTAAAACCTTAAACAAGGTGATCCGGTTGCCCCGGCCGGACAGGGAAGCCATCGAGGCCATCAGGAACGCAGGCAGGGAGATCCGGGAACTTGCCAATATCCTCGGCATACTGCACAAGGATCCACTGCGTCAGGCAGAAAAGAGACGCCAGGAACTGCTCGCCGCCCTGGACCTCTCGGCCGAAGAGATAGAAAGCCTGATCGCGGCGAGAAACAGGGCCCGGGCGGAAAAGGACTGGACGACCAGTGACACGATCCGGGACCGTCTGGCCAGGCAAGGCATCGAACTGCAGGACGGTCCGGACGGCACCACCTGGGAGGTCGTGCAGTCCACCTGACCCTGGCCGACGAACATAACGTCCAAGTCACAGGAGGTGATCGGAATGCATCGCATGCCCGCTGTAGCCAACCAGTTCTATCCCGGTGATCCCCTGGCGCTCAGGGATGCCCTGGCACAGCTGATACCGGCCCGGGAACCGAAAAAGCAGGCCAGGCTGGTCATCTCGCCCCATGCCGGCTATGTCTATTCAGGCGGTGTTGCCGGCGCCACCTTTGCCGAGGTGGCCATCCCCGGGACTGCCCTCATCCTGGGGCCCAATCATCATGGCACCGGGGAACCGCTGGCCCTGGGGGTCTCGGACTGGTCCATGCCCCTGGGCGAGGTGCCCATCGATCGCGAGCTCGCCGTGGCCATTCTCCGCCGGTCGGAAATCATCGTAGACGACGATTCAGCCCACCGGCTGGAACACTCGCTGGAGGTACAGGTGCCGTTTCTCCAGTACCTGCGCCCTGATATCCAGATCGTTCCCCTGGTGGTCTCCCATGTCTCCTACCGGGACTGCTGCCAGGCCGCCACCGACCTGGCCATGGCCATCAGGTCGGTGGATCACCCGGTCTTGCTGGTGGCCAGCACCGACATGACCCACTATGAACCGCGGCAGCAGGCAAGCGCCAAGGACCGGCTGGCCCTGGAACAGATCCTGGCCCTGAATCCGGCAGGCCTGTACGAGACCGTCCACGCTCATCGGATCTCCATGTGCGGCGTTGTTCCCACGACCATTGCTCTCCTCGCAGCCATGGACCTGGGAGCCACCCGGGCCGAGCTGGTGCAGTACACCGACTCGGGCGATGTCAGCGGAGACATCAGCCAGGTGGTCGGATATGCCGGCGTCGTGGTCAGCTGAGCCGGAAGAACCAGGGGAAGAGGGTTGCGATTTTCTCTTGACAACCAAACCTATATTCTCTATTTTCTTGTCCACCTTCCGATCTGCTGGGGGATGGTCTAATGGCAAGACAGCAGACTCTGACTCTGCCTATCGGGGTTCGAATCCCTGTCCCCCAGCCAGCTTTTCGTAACCGATCCCGCACCTGCATAAATGCCTCGCTCGTGACGTTTTCATGACCTGTTTCTACCCACAGGCCTGAACGACAGGCGCCTGGACGGCACAATATCTTCTCAACTGTTTCAGGACAGGCCAGGAACCCGCTGCCCGTTTTGCGGGCAGCTGCTCGGCAAAGAGTAATCCCCGGAGGTTGACAGCAGTGGAGCCCTAGAGGGGCGAAAATGGATGGTGCCCCCGGCAGGATTCGAACCTGCGGCACCAGGATTAGGAATCCTGTGCTCTATCCTGCTGAGCTACGGGGGCAGGTAGATCGTGAACTTCTTCTGGCCGGCAATATACCTGATACGAAGTGAATGGCAAGTGATTTTCGGCCCGACCTAGAGACTGGCACCATCCTCCAGCCGCTCCACACCAGCGAAATCCGTCCCGCCCCGCTGGGGACGGACGATGCAGTTGCGCCCGATCCGCAGGCCGTCCGGGATCTCTGCCATCTTGCCGATCAGGGTGATGCCGGTATAGAGATGTTTCGGATACTCCCTGTTGGCCACTCCCCGGTCACCACCGGCGCCGACGACCACGTTGCGGCCGATCCGGACCCGCTTGTCGCAGATGGCCAGGTCCACCACGGCATTTTCAGCGATCACGCTGTCTTCGAAGATCACCGCATCCCGGACAACAGCTCCTTTCCGCACATGTACACCAGGAGACAGCACCGAGTTGACCACCGTACCCTCGATGATACAGCCCGCGGAAACCATGGAAGAAGAAACATCGCAGCCACTGAGGAAACGGGCCGGCGCCCTGTCCATGGGCCTGCCGTCAGCCTCGATATTGGTCCTGATTCCCCATTCCTCCGGGGAAATCTCCGAATGCTCAGCAATGATGTCCATGTTGGTCTGCCAGTAGGACTGGATCGTGCCCACATCGCGCCAGTAGCCATAGAACGGATAGGCAAAGACCCGGTCCTGTTCGATGGCCCGGGGGATGATATGCATACCAAAGTCGATCTCCTGCCTGTCACGGGCCAGGGTCTTCAGGAGATATCCGGTATCAAAGACATAGATACCCATGGAAGCGAGATTGGTCTTCGGCTCCCGGGGTTTTTCCTCCCAGCCCACTATCCGGTTCTCGCTGTCGACGATCCCGGCGCCGAACTGGTGAATCTCGCTCTTGGGCACCACCATCATGCCGATGGTGATGTCCGCCTCCTTGTGGCGATGGTACTCCAGCATGGCATCGAAGTCCATCTGGTAGATATGGTCGCCCGAAAGGATGACCACCTGTTCCGAAGGGTTGGCCTGGATGAAGTCGATGTTCTGGCGGATGGCATCCGCGGTACCCTGATACCAGTCCGAGTCCTTTTCCCCGGTGCGCGGAGGCAGAATCTTGACCCCGCGGGTTCGGCCGGTGAAGTCCCAGGCAGCGCCGGTGCCGATATGGCGCATCAGGGAAAGCGGTTTGTACTGGGTCAGTACCCCGACCCTGGTCAGGCCGGAGTTCATGACATTGGAAAGGCTGAAATCGATGATCCGGTACAAGCCTCCAAAGGGGACGGCAGGTTTGGCCCGATGCCCCACCAGAATATTCAGCCGGCTGCCGATACCGCCGGCAAGAAGCAGAACCAGTGCGTCTCGTGCCTCTCTCATTGCAGCACCTCCAGGTCGGCCAGGCCTTCGGCAGGCCAGGATTCAGGGGCTATGCGGGGAGCGACGGTGCAGCCGCTGCCGATGGTGATACCGGCAGGGACCCGGTTGTTCCAGCCGATGACCGTCACCTTGCCCGGACCATCCACTCCGGCCACCCCAACCCGGGCATTACGACCGAAAACCGTGTTCACATCGCTGACCACCCGGCAGAGGCTGGCGCCCTCTTTCACGGTATTATTGAAAAACAACACCGAATTATGCACCTCTGCTCCCTTCGCCACCCTGACCCCGGGAAAGAGAATGGAGTTGCGCACCGTGCCGTCTACAATGCAGCCATTGTATGCCATGGAGTTGTCCAGCAGGCCGTGGGCACCGATTTTCAGCGGCTGACAGTCCCGGATATTGCGGTGCTCCAGGTTGGTCCGCAGGCCCCATTTCTCCATGTCGATCCTGGGATGTTCTCCCAGCAGGTCCATGGAAGTCTGCCAGTACTCGTCCACAGTCCTGGTATACCCCCAGTATCCCCGGAACTTGTAGCCAAAGACCCGGTACTGTTTCTCCATCATCATGGGAATGATGTCCCGGCCGAATTCGTAGGAATCCTGTTTCTGATTCTCGGCCAGCACCTCGTAAAGGACCTTGGGCCGGAAACAGAGGACCGTAAGGGACGCCCAGCGGTCACGCGGCCTGGCCGGTTTCTCCTCATACGACAGGAGACGGCCTCCCTGCGGATCATCACCTTCGATCTCGGCAATACCGAAACGGCTGGCCTCCTGCCGGTCCACCCGGATGAAGGCGGCGGTCAGGTCCGCATCCTGGCTGTAGTGATACCGGATCATCTCCCGGTAATCCATGTGGTAGATATGGTCACCTGAAAGGACCAGAATTTCTGCCGGATCGTGATACCGGACAAAATCCAGGTTCTGGTAGACCGCATCGGCCGATCCCCTGTACCAGTGCGGATTTTCATAGTCCTTGAAAGGCGGCAGAATGGAGATTCCCCGGTAGCGGCCGATCATGTCCCAGGCCGCTCCGGTACCGATATGATTGATCAGGGAATAGGAACGGTATTGGCTCAGGATGGCGATCAGCTCGATGCCAGAGCACATGAGATTGCTCAGGGGAAAATCGATCACCCGGGCAAAGCCGCCAAAGGGGACAGCCGACTTGGGGCGATAATGGGTCAGGACGCCCAGTTCATCGACCCGGCCACCGGCCAGAATCATTGCCAGTGTGGATGGTTTCAACATACAGAGTACCTTATATCTGCTGCAGTGGGGGAGAACGGATTATTCTCCAAGTTTATTGCACAATACTCTGGAAAGGCAAGAACAATTTAATCATCGTCCAGGCCGGATTCGCCGGTAGCCCCGAATCGCTGCCAGAGCTGGCCGGAAACGGTCTGCAGGAAGATCCTGAACGGGCCGAGCGCACCGGTCGTACCCATAACGTCCGGGGAAACCGGCCAACCTGAAAATCCAGGAACAGAAGTCAGGAAGAAAAAAAGGGTTTACAGAATGTTCGTAAATCCTGTAAACCCTTTCATCATCGCTGGAGGCGACGACCGGATTCGAACCGGTGAATAATGGTTTTGCAGACCACTGCCTTACCACTTGGCTACGTCGCCATCTCATGTAGGAGAGATCTTATACCATACCCGACATTTTTGACAAGAGGAAAGATCGCCGGAAAACGCATACTCTGCGAGGTTGGACGACACCCATGGGAACCACTATAGAAGCGCTCTGCCAGGACAATGCCGAGCTGCTTGCCGAGCTGCAGGAAACCATCCAGTACCGGTTCAGGGATATTCACCTGCTGCAGCTCGCCCTGATCCACAGCTCATTCGCCTTTGAACGACTCGACAGCGGAAACCACAACGAGACCTTGGAATTTCTTGGTGATGCGGTCCTCGATCTCACGGTGGGGTATATCCTCTTCAGCCGCTTCCCGGAAATGCGGGAAGGAAAACTGACCAGGATCCGCTCCGCCCTGGTCAACGAAGCCGGTCTGGCCGGGATGGCGCGGTCCATCGACCTGGGCAAATATCTGGCACTGGGGCGAGGCGAGGATGCCTCCAGGGGGAGGGACAAGGCATCCATCCTCTCCTGTGCCTATGAGGCTCTGGTGGGAGCGCTGTTTCTCGATGGCGGCTACGAGGAGGCCCTGTCCTTTGTCCGGCGTTCCTTCGAGCCTCTCATCGACCAGCAGGGAGACCAGTTGATGATAACGGACGCCAAGAGCGGCCTGCAGGAATTTCTCCAGGAACGGTACAATGAGGGGCCGACCTATGTCTTAGAACAGGAAGAGGGACCGGCCCATGCCCGGATCTTCACGGTGACGGTCCGCTTCCGGGACCAACTGCTGGGCACAGGCAGGGCATCGAGCAAAAAGGAGGCTGAACAGCAGGCTGCGCGGCAGGCCCTGGACATGCTACAGGAAAATGAAAAAAAATCAGGCTGATCCCGAGTCCGGGTCAGCTCCTGTCCTGCTGCTCCAGGAGCGGCCGCCACATGGTCCGAATGTGTTCGAAAAAAAAGTGCTTGGCAAGAACCAGGCGGTTTTCCGGCAATTTTGCTCCCCGCATCCTCCTGTCCCACGATTCCTGAATGGCCTGCAGCTTCAAGCGCTGTTCTTCCGAGGATGCACTGTCGATGACCTCCCGGACCATCCGCCGCTTCTCCCGTTCAAAGGCCAGCCGGTCCTCCCGGAACAGCCTGGCCAGCCTGGCGTGTTCCTGCAGGGCCTTCCTCTTTCTGTCTTCCCGCTCCACATCGCGTTGAAGCTTCCGCACGTCCAACTGATAATTGGTATTCATGATCGCCCTGAATTGAAAATTGTTTCCAACACCTATCCTCTTCCATGGCAGGTGCCTGCCTGGCACGTCCGGAATCAGCAACCCGGACCACAGGTCCTCTGCCTTGCAGAATGCAGAATATATACCGTGAAACGAGAAAAATTTCCACATCCAATTGCAACGGATTAACAGCAGGTTAGAAAGATCATGCCAACATGCCCGATCAACACTTCTCTTTTGCGAAAAATCTGTTCCGGAATTCAGGAGCCGTGAAAATGTTATGTCGGCAAGCATTCAGATGAACCCATGAACCATCTCCTGGTCATCCCGATCTTCATCCCCCATGCCGGTTGCCGTCACAACTGTGTATTCTGCGACCAGAACCGGATAACCGGTCAGAGAACTGCCAGGATCGCCATCCCACAGATACGGGCCACCATTAAGACCTGGCTGGATCGCCACTGGAATCCGGACAGACGAGAGCAGGTCCAGATCGCCTTTTACGGAGGAAGCTTCACGGCCCTGCCCGCTTCTGAGCAGGAAGAACTCCTGGCAGAGGCCTGCCGGTGGCTGCGGCTGGGCGTTGTCCACACTATCCGGCTGTCCACCCGGCCGGACTGCATAGACCGGCCTGTTCTGTCCCTGCTGAAACGGTATCGGGTGGGTATCGTGGAACTTGGTGTCCAGTCCATGGACAACAGGGTGTTGGCCGCGGCCGGAAGAGGGCACACTGCCGACCATACCAGGCTGGCCTTCGCGCGTCTCCGAGAGGAGGGATTTTTGATCGGCGCCCAGCTGATGCTCGGCCTGCCTGCAGAGACGAGAAAATCCATCCGGAAAACGACTGCCGAGATACTGGCCCTGCGGCCGGATTTCGTCCGTATCTATCCGGTTCTGGTGCTGCGGGGAACCAGGCTTGCTGCCATGTATCGTCAGGGCCGGTATCAGCCGCTTTCTCTGGCCAGGGCAATCGTGTTGGCTGCAACCATGCGAAAGGATCTGGAGCAGGGATCCATCCCGGTGATCCGGATGGGCCTGCAACCGGGGCAGAGCCTGGAGAAATCGCTGGTGGCCGGTCCCCACCACCCGGCCTTTGGCGAACTCGTCCGCAGCCGGCACATGGAGTACCGGATCAGAAGGGCCCTTGCCCCTCTTGCCGCCGGGCAGACCGGCTTGCTTCTCGTTTCGGAACAGGACCGGTCCCTGTTTTCAGGACACGGGGGGATCCTGCTCAGGCGGCTGGAACGGCTGGGAATGGGAGAACGGTTCTCACTCCGATTTCTGCCGACCATGCAGCGTGACCAGGTCCGGCTCGTTTCGGAAGGCACAGAGAAAGCTCCCTGAATGACGCAGCGACACTCCCCGGCTATTTCATGTGCCGGGTGGCCAGCCGCATGAGCGTGTTGGTGGTGAACTCCTGGGGATCCCGGATCGGCAGGTTCTTGAGTGGCACCTCGGCCCGGGCGGCCTCCTTGTGCCCCCCGGCGGAGCCGAATTCGGAAAAGATCTTTTCCGCCAGCTTGCCGGCATTCTTCCGGTACCCGTCACAGCGGAAGATGACCACCAGCTTCTCTCCGTGGATGCCGGAAACAAGAACCCAGTCGAACTGGTCCACGTGGTTGAGAAAGTCGGCGATGATCACCAGGATGTCCGGAGTGCCCACCCGGCCAAGATGCACATAGGCCCTTCGCTTGCTGGCCCGCACCTCGTTGAGGGCGATCTTGAAATACTTCAGTTCCGAGCGGCGCAGTTCGGTGAGTTCGAACTTGCGAACAAGATCCCGGTTGGCGATGTTGAACAGGTAGCGAAAGGATGCCCCTTCGGCAGGTTGCATGTTTTTCTTCTCGAAATTCTGCGTATCGACCTTGATGCCGTAAAAGAGAGCCGTGGCCAGGGTCACGGAGGGCTTGATTCCGGCTGACCGAAGGTATTCCACCATCATGGAGGAAACCGCCCCGTATCCGGGACGGATATCGATGAAGTCGGCATCCCAGCCCTCGGTGACCGGATGGTGGTCGATGACCGCGTCGAACTGGAGACGCTCGAAACAGGGTTGGTGGGTCGGCTGCGAGTCGAGAAGGACCTTTTTGGTGTAATTCTTTATCGACAGGGTATGCAGACGCTCGATGGGGATCTTCAGCCGCTCGACCATGGTCAGGTTATTGAGGCGGCGGATCTCGTTGGGATAGCCGATGGTCACACTCATCACCCGATAGCTGAGCAGTCGCTTGACCGCCATGGCACTGGCCAGGGCATCGGGATCAGCGCTGATCACAACGAGCACCTTGTCCTCCCGGTCGAAGAGATCCCAGAAGCCGTTGAGCCTCGTCTGGGCGGAATTGCGGCTCGCACTGCGGGTCACAACACCGCCTATCTTCTCAAGTCGCTTATGTTTCAAGAAAATACCTGCTCAAAAAAAAAACTGTTATTGCCGACACCGACAATAACAGCATGGAGAGGTTCAGCTTTTCTCAACGTTCCGGCCGGGAATTCCGGTCGTCCGGCCACCCCTTGATCCTGTTTGCAGATGCGTCATACCAGATTGTTCTCCTCCCGCACCTGTAAACCAGGCACAACGATTCTTCGGGACCACTGACAGCAAAGACTCTACCATAGATCTCCATACAATTTCAAGCAGCCCGTGAAAAACCTCCTTCCTGGCAGGACAAGGTGATGGATAAACCGGGAAAAATCATGAACGTTCTGAAAAGACAGGGACCGAGGGAAACAGAGAAGGGTCGGTATGGGGGATGAAACGGCAGCCTGAAAACCGGTTCATGAACTCCTGGTTGACGTTTAGCTCTATGTAAGTAATTTTATTCAATATGTCATATGAGCGCATCCTAACTTGCTCGTCCTGCAACAGCAGCTCCGCCCCTTGGAGGGAGCTGTTGCCGATGGGCCGATAGACCGAGAGATCCAGATCCGGCAACATGCCCAGGGTGACCGCCCGGGCGGGGTCGATATGCCGGCCAAAGGCGCCGGCCACATAAATCCGCTCCAAAGATGAAAACTCCAGCCCGACCTGGGCAAGCAGGGTGGTCAGGATCGCGTACATGGCCGCCTTGGAACGGATCAGGGCATCCAGGTCCACCTGGCTGAGTGTCACCGGCTCGTTGCCGGCAGCCTGTTCGGCCGGCACGACGACAAACACAGGCTCACCGTTCCTTTGGCCGAGCCGGCTCCTGAGAAACGCCTCCTGGGCGGCGTTTTCCGCCTTGCAATCCAGGCGGATCTTGCCCTGCAGATCGATGATCCTTGCCAGGTATAGTTCCGCCACCAGGTCGATGAGGCCGGAACCGCACAATCCGCGCGCCGGTTCTCTGCCAATGGTCTGATACTCGAGGCACCATCTCTGGCGGTCTATCCGCACCGACTCGATGGCTCCGGGAGCGGCCCGCATTCCCATTCTGGCCACGCCGCCCTCCAGAGCAGGCCCTGCCGCGCCGGCGCAGGCTATCAGCCAGTCCCGGTTGCCGAGGACCACCTCTGCATTGGTGCCCACGTCGATCAGCATGCAGGTCTGTTCCTGTTGATCAAGGCCAGAGGCCAGGATTCCGCTGACCAGGTCGCCACCGAAGTAACTGCCTCGGCTGGGAAGAATCCAGACCGGCGCAGCGGGTGCGATGTTGAGCCCCAGCTCGCCTGCCGCCAGGGGATCGACACTGTTCACCAACGGGATGTAGGGTTCCCGGCAGATATGATACGGATCCAGGCCGAGCAGCAGGTGGGTCATGGTCGTATTGCCGGCAATGGAGATCCCCCGTATGGCCGCAGGCTGGATATGCGCCTCCCGGGCCAGGGCTTCCGCCAGCCTGCCGATGTCTTCCAGGACGGCCTCCTGCAGACGCACCAGGCCGTCCTGCTCCACTTCCCGGTCTGTGCCGCTCTTCCGCCGGCTGGTGGCAAAATGAATCCGGTTCAGGATGTCGGCGCCAAACCTGATCTGACTGTTTGGCCTGTTGGCGACCGCAAGCCGTTGACCGGTAAGAAGGTCTATCAGGCTGGCCTCCAGGTGGGTGGTGCCCAGGTCCAGGGCCATGGCCGGGAAAACCACGGGCTTTTCGGGCAAAAAATCGACCAGTTCAAATCGTTCCGGCAGCATGTTCACCACGGCGCAGCCACGGAAACCGCAATCCCGGAACCTGGCAGCGATATCGGCCACCAGGGGAAAGGGTATCCGCAGGGGCCGGCCCGCGGCAGGAAGCAGCGGCCTGAGCGCTCTTTTCAGCCGGTCCAGGTCGGCCGTATTATCCTCCAGGCTGGGCGGCTCTGCCGCGACGGCGATGGCCAGGCTCACGGCAGTTCCGGTATTGGCCTTTCCATTCAGGGGGGGCATGCGAGGTATCGTTCCCAGGTTTTTATTCGGGCAGGCCCTGCTTCATTTCCAAAAGCCTTGCCTTGACGTATTCGAACTCTTGGAGGATCTTTTCCAACTGGCTCTGCATGTACTGCCGGGTCAGGCTGCCCTGCCGTCCCAGCTTCTCCATGTCCAGACAATATGAGGCCAGGCGTTTGCCGCCGACCATGGAGCTGCTGGACTTGAGCGAGTGAGCACTCTCCCAGGCCCGCCGGGCATCACCCTCACGGATCGCCTCCTGGAGCGATTGCAGCAGGGGCGGCGTGTGCAGCAGGTAGCTGTCGATTATCCGGGAGACCACGTCTTTCCTGACAACGCCCTGCTCCACGTACCGGTACGGCTCAAACACCGTGACGTCAAAACGGACAGAATTCCCTGTTTTCTCCTCTGTATCCATGTCTCCTCCCCTTGCACGCCACCAGGAATATCCTCCGATGAACCGGCTGTTCGCCCGCTCCGGCTCCGTTGGCCCCTTGCCGGCCTCCCAACAGAACCCTGAACGGTCAGGACCTGTTGCTCGAGATCAAGGCAGACACAACAGGAGGACACAACCCCATGGGGGGTATCCCCGGACAACCTGTTTGCACAACGCAGGGATTCGGCCAACAGACCGTTTTTCAAGGATCCGCTGCACACTCCTCCCCGACTACAGCCGGGTACCGGACAACGGATTCCTCGCTCCGCAGGCAGTGGTCCCCTCTGGCCGGAACGTGCTATTCTACCCTGAAATCGCCAGCAAAATCCACGACAATTTTCAGCAGCAGGAAACCGGATGAAAAACAGGTTCCTGCCGGAACCACATTGCCGCGTTTCCCCCAACACCACCTGACCGGGCAACCGATCACAGTGGACTTACTATCAGAGTATGCAATCCCGCCCGACGTATATCATACTTCCAAGCTGCAACTGGTCATAGATGTGCAGGATTGCACGATCTTTCCTGGACGCTATAGCCCGCCACGCGACCAGGAGAGATCGCGTGAAGATGCGGCACCTGTGATCAACTACCTGACCGGCCGTCGTCCGGGTGCTGCCCGGATGCCCTCGGAACCTGCAACCGACCTTACGGCAACGTATCAAGATAGTGCAGAATCGCCTCGGCTCCCCTGAATACCCTTTTCTCCGCTTTGGTCTCAACCAGCAGTACCGGCACAGAGGAGAGATTCAGGTTGGCAATAAAGGTGCGGGCCTTGGCCGCCGCTATCCGCAGCCGCCGGATATCGCCTCCTCCTTCACCGCTTTCCCGGCCAGCAACAAGATCCTGCTCCAATCTTGCAAGGACCTGGAACGGGTTGGAACTGGACGACAGTGCAGGGAAGATCCCGGCCAGTCCGTTCAGGCTCTCCGCATCCTCGTCGACCACGGCAAGACGCCAGACAGTCCCACTGACATCCTTGCGGGCAAGCTGCTCCACGACTTCCCGGCAATGGGGACAATGCAGGCTGAACACCAGGGTATGGATCGTCTTTTCAGCCTGCTGCGTTACTGCCGCCTTCTCGAGGACCGCCATCTTGCTGTAGGCATCCCTTGGCTCGGGGATGCTCAGCACACTGCTGCCCAGGAAGCCGCCAAGCCAGGCAATGACGAAGAAAAGAAGAAATATCCTGCGGTATCCGAGGGAAAGCAGCGTTGCGGCGCAGAACAGCAGGCTGGCGACAGTCAGGCAGAGGATGCACTTCTGCCCGATGGTGAACAGCTGGAACCCGATAATGGCGCCATCGAACGACAGGGCGGCAAAGAGCAGCCCCGGTGGGAGGAAGACCAGGTAGCGCGGGTAACGGCCGGCGAGAAAACAACCAAGGAAGAAAATCCAGAAAAACAGGGCGCCACCGGCCACCAGCAACGGCTCACCGATCCTGACGTAGTGCCCCACCACCTCGCAGGCGGTTGTTCTGCACAGGCTCCTGCCCTGCAGGGAAAGCCAGGATTCGAGGCTCAGGCCCAGGGCAGTTGCAAGGCCGAGAACAAGCAGAAGGATCCGCCAGAGACCATCCCTGTTTTTCGTCCTCCGGACAGATTCGGCTGAATGCATGGATCACGCAACAGCAGATCAGTTATAGGTTCCGGAAACATTGATCCCGGAGGCCTCCCTGACACCGGTTGCCGAGAATGCGGCCTGTTCGTTGGCAGTGCCGGAGTTGGTTATGGTAAGGGAATAGTTGAACAGAATCCCCTCGTTGGCCGGATAGGTGGCGCTCCTGGCCCTGAAGGACGGCAGGATGGGCGTAATGGTGTCCGTGGCGGTCCCGGTTGCGGTTTCAGAGTACGAGTAGGTGCCGTTCGGGGGAAACGATCCGTTCTCTGCCCGGTACTGCTCCAGAAGAACAGGAAACTGTTCCAGAACCGACTCTGCAGATTTCTGCTTTGCCGAAGTCACGTATCTATTGTACGCCGGAATCGCGATCGCTGCCAAGATGCCGATGATGGCTACTGCGATGATTAGTTCGACAATGGTAAATCCCTGTTGCTCCAAAACCACCTTACCTCTATTTTCTTTTTTCACCATATTGTTTTGAATGAACTTTCAGATTAGGTAGCAACCGGGTACGCGTTGTTAACCCGGTTGCTACTGTGAACGAGAACCTATTCGACTGTAATTTTAAAGTTTATAGAATCGCCTGAGTCAGCCACATCCCCATCATTATTCTCATCACTAAATCCATATACTGTTATTTGTGTACCTGCTGTTGGCAAGACATTATTGTTTGTTGTATCAAGGCCATCAATAACGACCTGGCATGCACTTCCAGCTGAATTTCCTGCTGCAAATGCAGCGG
>Ga0256914_1001199_pt1 | contig 24338 bp, 21 predicted proteins | sample HulkmetaG_FD_191571 | JGI IMG/M metagenome (GOLD analysis project Ga0256914, IMG submission 191571) | Hydrothermal chimney microbial communities from Main Endeavour vent field at the Juan de Fuca Ridge, Pacific Ocean - Hulk | ecosystem: Environmental > Aquatic > Marine > Hydrothermal vents ... | reverse complement strand
TCTTGGGCTAACAGTGTTCTGGCTTCTTCTATGCTGTTGGTTATATTTATATTCATAATCTGTTTGATATTATAGCATATTTCGGGAAAATTACCTTTTTGGGGCTTTTAGGACTGAATAGTTACAAATCTAGTTTACAAAGTTTAAACCTAATGATAAAAACAGAATATGATATTATAGTAATAGGTGCAGGAATTGCAGGAGCATGTAGTGCTTTTTTTCTTAAACAAAAAGGATTATCAGTTTTAGTAATTGACCGTTCTGGTATTGCAGCAACTGGTGGTTCATCAGCAGCAGGAGCATTTATATCACCTAAAATTGGTAGAGGGTCACCACTACAAATACTTACCAATGAAGCTTTTGAATTTGCCAAAGATTTTTATACGCAACAATTCCCAAAATATTTCAATCAAACAGGTATTATTCGTATTCCAAAAGATAATGAAGATGCCAAAAAATTTGTAGAATACGAGAAGTTCAATTACGCAAAAAGAGAGTGGATAGATAAAACTAGATTAAATAGATATAATATTACACAAGAGCATAATAGCTTTTTATTTAATAAAGCAGGAGTATGTGATGCCCCTAATATGTGCAGTGATATTTTAAAAGATATAGATTATAAGCAGTATCAAGTAGATGAGGTAATATATAAAGATAACTACTGGCATATAGATAATATTAAAGCCAAAAAAATAGTATTGGCTACAGGATATGAAAACTCTCTATTTGATATGCGATATATGGGTGTCAAAGGTACATGGGGGAGTAGGGGGGATTATGAAAGTAGTTTAGATTTAGAAGTAAGTATGCATAAACAAATCTCTATATCAGCCAATATAAATGGTATAATAAAATTAGGTGCAACTCATGTAAAATCCAAAGAACCATGTATGCTTTGTAATGGAGAGCCTCTTAAAAATTTGGAAGAGAGAGCCTCAACCATGATTGATATAACTGATTTTAAACTCAAAGAGACCTTTTGTGGTATGCGTTCTGGCTCAAAAGATTATTTTCCATTAGTTGGTGGTGTTATAGATGTAAAATATATGTTAGAGAGATACCCCAAAATCTTAAAAGGTGCAAAACCTCCAATTAAAAAGATAAACAATCTATATATATGTAATGGAATGGGTGGTAGGGGTTTTGTTTTTGCTCCATTAATGGGAAAATTATTATCTGATTATATTGTAGAAGTAAAAGAGATTGATACTAGAATTAATCCTGATAGGCTATTTCTAAAATGGTGCAGAAAATTGTCTAAAAATAATTAGACAACCTTTAAAGTTTTAATTAAAAAAGGGAAAATTATGATATTAAAGGTTATCAATGGAGAGCCTCAAGGGGAAATAAGGGGGAGTTAGGGAAATGAGGCTCTCACAAGAAAATTATAGCAAGTTTTTTATATAAAAAGAAGCATTTTAAGAAATTTCTTCAAAAAAACTTAAATTTTAAGTATTAAAAATATATTAATGTTTAAACCTATTTTTTGGTAATTTTATTTAAATAATTTAAGTTCGATTTTATTTTTTACTCTAATTCTTCTTGTAACTCTAAGAGTTCTAAATATCTATCACTTACCTCATCATACTCTTTTTCTAATTTATTTAATTCATCAGCTACAGTTACTAAACCTTTTTCTTCATAACATTTTGGGTCATATAGACATCTATTTATTTGGGCTATTTTCTCTTCAAGCTCTTCTATAGTTACAGGCAATCTTTCTAAATCTCTTTGGTCTTTATAGCTTAATTTAGTTCTTTTTTTAATTTGAGTGGTCTCTTTGGGTTTTATTATCTCTTTTTTAATATCCTTTTCCATCTTATAAAGCTCATTGATACTTTTTTCTATAGATAAGTATTCACTATAATTTTGAAAAGACTCCTCAACTATACCATTACCTTTAAAAATTAATAATTTAGAAGCAATCTTATCTATAAAATAACGGTCATGACTAACAAATATCAATGCACCTTGAAAATTAAGTAGTTTCTCTTCTAATATATTTATAGTTTGAATATCAAGGTCATTGGTAGGTTCATCAAGTATTAGACAGTCAACTTTTTTGGTCATCAGTAGAGCCAAAGCAACACGATTTTTCTCTCCACCTGATAATAGACCTATCTTTTTTTGCAAGTACTCCTCTGGAAATAAAAAACTTTTGAGATACGCATATATATGCATAGATTTACCTTGTACGATAACTCTATCTCCACCTTTTGGTAAAAAAGTTTCGATTATACTTTTATCATCATCTAACATTTCGCGATGTTGGTCAAAATAACCTATATCTATCTCACCTCTTTGAATAGTTCCACTATTGGGTTCTATTCTTCCTAATAATAGTTTAAGTAAAGTTGATTTTCCTGAACCATTATGTCCTACTACAGCAATTTTGTCTCGTTGTAGTATTCTTGTAGTAAAATTTTCTATAAGTTTTTTTCCTGCTATAGTATAATTCAAATCCTCTATATCAAATAACATCTTTTTTTTGGCAATTGAACCTTCTGAATTGAAACTCTTTTTTTCTCGCTCTAAATCAATCATCATTTTTCTAATTAGAGTAGGGTCTTTTTGGGCTTTGTCTCGTAGTTGAAATACTCGTTTTTTTCGTCCTTGATTTCGTGTAAGCCTTGCTTTGACCCCACGACTTAACCACTCCTCTTCCTTTTTTAGAAATCGTAATAGATTTTCATGCTCTTTTTTCATACTATGCATTCGTTGCTCTTTTTTGACCAAAAATTGGTCATATCCACCATCATATGAAACTATATTCATATCCTCTATCTCTACAATGCGAGTTACAATAGTATTAATAAAATGTCTATCATGAGAGATAATTAGTAGTGTAAACTTCTCTTTGATAAGTATCTCTTCGAGAAACTCAACCATATAAACATCAAGATGGTTGGTAGGCTCATCTAGGAGTAAAATATCGGGTTTTTTGAGTATTAGTGAAGCCAAGGCTACTCTTCGTTGTTCTCCACCTGAGAGAGTATTAACATTACGATATTCATACTCTTTGAGTTTAAATTCTTGCAATACTCTTTCTATCTTATCATCTAAATTCCAAGCATTATAGTGGTCAAGATATGTTGTAATTTTGGCATGTTCATCTATAAGCTTTTTGTTATTATAATCTATTGATATAAGTTGGGATAGTTCATCATAGCGATTTTTGGCTTTTTTTATCTCTACTAGTTCATTTTCGATAGCATCACGAACCATAAGTGTTGTATCAAATTTGGGATTTTGGTCAAGTTTATCTATAATAATCCGTTTATCTATAACTCTACGACCACTATCAGAGCTAAGTTCTCCAGATATAATTTTAATTAGTGTAGATTTACCACAACCATTTTGACCTACAATTGCCACTCTCTCACCCTCATTGAGTGAGAAGTCAACCCCTTTGAGTAGCTGTTTTATATCATAATTTTTATCAATATTGAATAGACTAATAAGTGCCAATATAATCCCTTTAAAATATTTTTAGAAATTATACCAAAAATCTATCCTCAAACTCTTTTGCAGGAATAGCCTTGCTACATAAAAATCCTTGATAACATACATTATTATCTATTTCAAAAATTTTCTTTTTCTGTTCGTGTGTCTCTATGCCTTCTACTATTATTTTGTAATTAAACTGTTTCCCTATACCAATAATACTTTTGACTAACTCTAAATCATCTTCATTCATCAAAATCTCATTGATAAAAACTCTATCTATTTTGAGAACTTTAAAAGATAACTTTTTGAGATAAGATAGTGAGGAATAGCCTGTTCCAAAATCATCAATATTGCACTCTACACCAATTTTCTTTAAATCTTTGATAATCTGTTGAGTTTTGGTAAAACTATCTATAAGTGTAGTCTCTGTTACCTCTAGTTTGATTAAAGATGGGTTAACATTATATTTCAGAATACAACCCTCTACATGTTTAGAGAAGTCTATCTCATGAAGTTGTCTTGCATTGATATTAATAGCAATATATTGAAAAATGATTATATCTTTATCTTTCCAACAAGAGAGTTGTCGGCAAACCTCATTTGCTACCCACCATCCTACTCGATTAATTAATCCTGATTCTGTTGCCATAGGGATAAATTTATCAGGCATAATTAGACCCTTTTTGGGATGGTTCCATCGTATAAGTGCTTCTACAGCATTTAGTGTATCATCTTTGATATTGACAATAGGTTGATAGTAGAGTTCTAGTTCACCATTATCAATAGCATGATTTAAATCTTGTTGTAGTGCAGTTAACTCTTGTCTCTCTAAATCTAGTGTATGGTCATAGAAACGAATATTATCTTGTCCGTCTCGTTTGGTTTGATACATTGCCATATCGGCATGTCTTATAATAGTATCTATATTATCAGTTTTGGGTTCAATTAGCACAATTCCTATACTAGTCGTCATATATAAATTGAGTCCTTCTATCTCAAACTTTTCAAAAAATAAGTTTTTGATTTGTATAGCTAGATTTGAAGCATACTCTCTAGTGTCTAGTTCACTTTCTGATACAAAAGGAATTGCTAAAGTGAACTCATCACCTCCAAGTCTGCTTAGATGTTTATTCTTTATATTTAGAGATTTAAATCTATTTGCTACCTCAATAAGCAATGAATCTCCCACCGAGTGACCAAAAGTATCGTTAATCTCTTTAAAATGATTTAAATCCATATAAAATAGTATAGAAAAGTATTTTTCATTCTTGACATTTTTTATAAGTGTTGACATAAAATTTTTGTAATTTCTTCTATTTGGCATACCAGTTAATGAATCATGAAGTGATATATAGTTAATCTGTTCATATGCCTGATGCTCTACTGTTTTATCTTCTACTATGCCAATACCACCTTTAATATTATCATTATCATCAAGTAGGCTAGAACATGTAAGTTCTGCCCACATTACTTTATCTTGAAAAGTAAAGTTATAAGAACCCATATATTTTTTAGAAGATTTCTCTTTGAGTACACTTTTTATAACCTCTACGCCCTTTTTATCTTGGAGATTATCAAGATGAAACCCTCTTAGATTAGTCTCTAATCCAAATATTTGATAGAATAGTTTATTATATTTTATAATTCTTAGTTCTTTATCATAATAAAATATACCGATAGGGGCTTGTTCAAGAAGTGAAGATAATTTTTTCTTTTTTCTATCTAATCTTTTTTTGGCTTTATTATATTTTTCTATATTTTTTGAAGTTTCATAAAAAAGTTTATTGAGATGTTGACTTGAAAGCATAAAATATATAAAAAATATAGATAATATTACTTGTATAAATGAGATATAAAACCAAAGATTTATACTACTTATATTTTGTTTATATGGATAGAGATAAATATGAATAGATGACAATATAAATATAGACACAGCTATTTTAAGGATAATATGATATAACCCTTTTTTTAAGAGCATATTAACATTTGGAGAATAGTTTTTTTTAGTTAAGTAATTAAATATTTTTTTCATAATGTCTATTATATAATAATATTAATTAATTATAAATAACATTTAATGTTAAAAATAAAATAATTAATATTACTATTATATCCCATCTCTAAACAAAACTTGCTAAAATTATATATTAGAAAAAAAGAATAATTTTTTTAAAAGGAAAAAAGATGAAAGTATTACTAATAAAAGATGTAAAAAGTTTAGGTAAAAAAGGTGAAATCAAAGAGGTCAAAGATGGCTATGGTCAAAACTTTTTGATTGGTAAAGGTATGGCTAAATTGGCTACACCAGATATTGTAGCTAAATGGAAAGCTGAACAAGAAAAAATGGCAAAAGAGTTAGCTGATGAGATAGCACGATTTACTAAAGAGAAAAAAATTCTTGAAGAGAATAAAATAGTTATAACTAAAAAAGTAGCTCCAGTAGGAATACAAGGTTCTGTTAAAAAAGATGATATAGCTAATGCCATTAAAGAGTCATTAGATATTATAGTTGACAAAAAACATATTGAATTAAAAAAAGCAATAAAGAGTACAGGTGAGTTCAAAATAGATATTAAATTTGGTCATGGAATTCATGCAATAGTTACGGTAGAAGTGGTGGGAGAGTAGTTCGTGTTTGATGCAACAACAATCCTTGCATATAAAGGTAAAGATAGTGCAGTAATTGGTGGTGATGGTCAAGTAACATTTGGTAACACTATATTAAAAGGAAATGCTACCAAAATTCGTACTCTCTATCATGGCGAAATTTTGGCAGGATTTGCAGGAAGTACGGCTGATGCATTTAATTTATTTGATATGTTTGAAACTATTCTCAACGATAAAAAAGGAGATTTACTTAAATCAGTTATAGAGTTTTCCAAGATGTGGAGAAAAGATAAACATTTACGACAATTAGAAGCTATGATGTTAGTTCTAAATAAAAAACATATCTTTATTTTATCAGGAACAGGTGATGTGGTAGAACCAGAAGATGGCAAGATAGCCTCAATAGGTAGTGGTGGCAACTTTGCCTTATCATCAGCTAGAGCATTAGATAAACATGCAAATATGTCTGCTAGAAATTTAGTAGAAGAGAGCCTAAAAATTGCAGGGGAACTCTGCATATATACAAATACAAATATCAAATTATTGGAGCTTTAATTGAGTAACACAGTATCAACCAATCTCACACCAAAAGAGATTGTTTCATTTTTAGATAAATATGTCATTGGTCAAAACAATGCCAAAAAAACAATAGCTGTAGCATTGCGTAACCGTTATAGAAGATTGCAACTTAGTGAAGATTTACAAAAAGATGTAATGCCTAAAAATATATTAATGATAGGTAGTACAGGAGTAGGTAAGACCGAAATTGCTAGACGACTATCAGGTATGATGAGGTTACCATTTGTTAAAGTAGAGGCTAGTAAATATACAGAAGTTGGTTTTGTAGGGCGAGATGTAGAGTCAATGATAAGAGATTTGGCAGCACATGCTCTATCTATAGTAAGAGAAGACCAAAATGAACTTAATAAAGAGAAGATAGAAGCTTATATAGAAAACAAAATTATAGAAAAACTTCTCCCTCCACTTCCATCAGGAGCGAGTGTTACCAAGATAGAAGATTATGAAAAATCATTTGTAAAAATGCAAAAAAAATTTGAAAAAGGAGAATTAGACCATCTAAAAATAGAGGTTGAGTTACCAACTCCTACCATAGATGTCTCAACAGCTGGAAACATCCCTCCAGAGATGGCAAATGTGCAAGAGTCTATTATTAAGGTAATAGGTGGACTCAATAAAAAAGGGAAGAAGAAAGAGGTAACAGTTAAAGAAGCCAAGAAAATATTAGCTCAAGAAGCAAGTAGTGAGCTATTTGATGAAGAGAAACTAAAAGATTTAGCAATTAAAAAAATAGAGCAGGGGGGTATAGTATTTATAGATGAGATTGATAAAATAGCTGTTCCTGCTAACTCTAATTCCAGACAAGACCCAAGTAAGGAGGGAGTACAAAGAGATTTACTACCAATAGTAGAGGGTTCAAATGTACAAACACGAATAGGAATGGTTAAAACAGACCATATACTATTTATAGCAGCAGGTGCATTTCATCTAAGTAAGCCAAGCGACCTTATACCTGAACTTCAAGGTCGTTTCCCTCTTAGAGTAGAACTTGATAGTTTGGATGCAGAAGCACTATATAGAATTCTAACAGAGCCTAAAAACTCACTAGTTAAACAGTATAAAGCTTTATTGGATGTGGAAGGTGTTGAGTTAGTATTTGATGAAAAAGCTTTAAGAAGTATTGCTAACTATTCATCCTTAGCAAATGAAAAGACAGAAGATATAGGTGCTAGACGACTACATACTATTATGGAAAAGATAGTAGAAGATATTAGTTTCAATGCTGATGAATTTGCAGGGGAACAATATACTATTGATGAGGTACTAATTGAAGAAAAACTTGACAAGTTAGTTGATAGTGAAGATACTACTCGATATATTCTATAGGCGTGTATTCATACACACCTTTAGAAGATTGGAGTCAATTATTTTCAGGAAAGGTGAATTTCCTGAAAATAATTGACTATCAAAAATAAGGACTTTATATAGAATAAATATACCCTACTAGTTAAAAAGCTCTTATTTTACATATATGTTATGTTATGATTTTAACTACTTTACTATCTCATAGCTTCAGCTATATCCCTTTTTTCTGCATGAGCATAAATCATTGTTGTTTTAATATCTGAATGTCGCAATGTCTCTTTGAGTACTAATAAATTTCCTGTTTTTCTATATAGTTGCATTGCACAAGTATGACGAAATATATGAAGTCCCCTATTTCTAATATTTAAGCTTTGCATAATTTTTGATACAGATATATAGAAGTTGCTTCTATTTATAGGCTTACTACTTCCTTGTCCTTGAAATATATATTTATTGTTTTTTAATGTTTTAAAATATTCTAACTCTTTTTGGATATATATAATGGGAATGATAGCTGTCTGCTCCTCTTTGGACTTGGTATCTTTGAGATAAATCTCATAAAAATCTCTTTGGTTATCTTTATTCATTAAATCAGATATAGTAATATCATCTAATTCCAAACTTAGAACTTCAGAAATTCTAAGCCCTGCATATAGCATTAGCTTAATTCCCAATGAGTGTATATATGAATAGTGCTTTTTATTTTTTAATTCTTTTTCCAAAAACTCTAAAAGTCTTGAAACCTCATTATCACTTAGATATTTTATCTTTTTGCTTTTATTCGCTTTTTTGGGCATTATATCTTTGAACTCTTTTTCATAAGTATAAAATTCATCATTATTATCAGAGATATAAATAAAAAATGATTTCAAAACAGATATGTATAATGTTTTTGTTTTAGTAGCAAAACTACCTTTTGGTGAACTATCCTCAAACCAATCCATAAAATCGAAAAAAAACTCTCTATCTATATCAGAGAGTTTTTTTGCCTCATCTTGTTCTCCTATATATTCGCCTAATTTACCAAGAACTCTATTATATATCAACATACTATTTTTAGAAACCTCTCTATGTTTTGCATGTCGTATATAAGATTTCAACCAACGATTATAATCTTTTAAAATTGTACTTTTTTCTAACTTCATACTCTAAATTACCTCATTTTTATATAATCATAACATAATACTATATTATGTTATGATTATATGGATTTTAAAAACAAGGTTTTATACTATAAGTTACTAATATAAACAAAGAAAGTAGCTTATTTCGTATAGATATTATGTTATGATTTTTATCTGATGTAGCATGGGTTAGAAAACTCACGCTATAATGCTCCAATAGATTTTTTACTTATTCTTGGTTTTGACTGTTTGGGTAGAGCTTTTTGTTTATTTACTAAACAAGCTTTTTTCTTAATATCCTGTTTAATATTTTTTAAAATAACTTGTCCTATTCCTGATATATTAAGCAAATCACTTAATTCTATAATTTTATGCTCTTTTCTATAAATAAGAATATTATTGAGTCTCTTCTCCCCTACTCCTTTAATGCATCCTAAAATCTTTTTATCTGCTTGTTGAACATCAATAGCTGACATAGCAAAACTAGAGAATGATATTAATACCAATATAAATATAACTTTTTTTAACATTTATTTAACTCCTTTTTATAATTTGTGATTAGATATATTACCTCATCACTTATACTTCTAATATCTATTTTTCTTTTATTATTATCTAATAAGTCTAAAATATTTTCATTATTAAACTGTTCAAAATTTAACTTTTTGGTAGGATATCTCCAATAAGGCTCTTCCCACTCTATTACTAATTTATCTAAAATTTCTATTTGTCTATCTATATTAGTATTATCTTTAAAATAAAAACCATAATATATATTATCTCGTATCTCAATAAAAAAATATAGATTATTATCTATCTGATATTCAAAACCATAATCTTTTCTATTTTTCTTTTTAGTATAATATTTATATACACTTGCTTTTATATCTCTATCACCATAGATACTATAAAAATCAAATCTATATTGGGCATCTTGTAGATAGTCTAAAAGTTCTTTCCAAAATTTAAGTTGTATCTCTATTTTAGCTCCTATAACTGCATCTTCTATATTAAGTATAGTTTTTAGATTTTCTTTTTGTAAAAGTAGCTCTTTTACCTCCATAATAAATCCTTGGTTATCTGCTTTGTAAGTTAGTTTATTAATTAAATTTAAATACTGAATGAGAGTCTCACGCAAAGTTGGTTTTTGTGCAACCTTTTCTATACATTTTGTTATCCAGTTTTTAATATCTTGACTATATGAAAGCAAGATAATATCTTCTATAGACTCATTAGGTTCTTCTCCATATAGTGTTAGATATATAACTTTTATTTTATCCTCATTATATCCTTGTTTTTTAATAATATCTACATATCTATTAAGCTGATTTGAGTGATCTTGTGTATCTATTTTATTTTCTATAATAATTACTTGATTTTTAGATTTCAAAAGTATATCTATATTGTATTGTTCTTTATATACTTCAAAAATATTTACATTATATTCTATATTTATCTCATCTAAAAAAATTTTCAAAAAAATATCTCTTTGATTATGTAAACCTTTTGGATTTAAAAGTTCATATATAAACCTAGAGTGTAAATTAACCTCATCATTTTCTCGCCTCAATATAGAAAAAATATTAAAATTCTCAATACTATTTTCATTTATCTTTTGGTATTTATACTCTATAATTTCTATCTGTTTTATTAAAAATTGTAATGAATTCATAAGTTTTTAAATTATTATACCATAAAAATATTAATTTAAAAATTTAATAAATTATAAGGATTTTCTATATGCGTTTCCCCCTAGATATAGGCACAAATGTCAAAGAGTCATTAATATTTTGGATAACTCGTTATATTAAATATAAAGTCAATACCCTATCCTCTCGAAATGTAAAAAATCAACAGAGTATTCAAACGATTATGATTAGACTCAATAACTCCCCTATTTCCATAGATGAACTCTCAGACATTGTCAAAGATGTTAGAAAAGCAGGAATTGAAGGTGTTAAAACTTTTTATATACCTGTTCGTAAACTTTTTGAGTATCTTCTACTACAACGAATAAGCTCACTTAAAGAGATAGATGATGAGATGGTTATTGATTATTTAACCTCTAATACAGCTGGTATGAGTGATGCAACCAAAAAGAATTATAGAAATGCAATTAGTAATTTTTTCCACTATCTATCTAATCATAATGAAAATGAACCCAATAGTGGTAATGGATATATCTATCATCTCAATTTATCTAATTGGCAAGGATTATCAGGTAAAAAAGGGAATAAAATCCCATCCTATCTAACTGAAGAAGAGGTTGGGATATTTTTATCTAGCTTGGATAGTTATAATTTTATCTCTGACCGTTCAGCTATTTTTTATAATCTTATTATTCGTCTAATTCTACTTACAGGTATTCGTATCTCTGAGGCTCTAGCAATAGAAAAAAATCGAATTCAAGAAAAAGATGGCTACCTCTTGATTAAAATAACAGGGAAAGGTAACAAAAATTCTATTATTGAGGTTCCTCAAAATGCAATAGAGTTATATTATAATCGTTGGTTAAAAGAGTACTCTTGTCCTAATGGTCTGCTATTTTGTTCTCCTCAAAATCCTAAACGATTAGCTAGTGCCTCTTCTGTTTCTCATAAAATAAAAGAGTTATTAAGATATGCAAGAATTGTCAAAGACAAAGAGGGAGCTCACCTTTTGCGTCATACATATGGAACTCTATTATATAGTAAAGTAAAAGATTTAGCATTAGTCCAAGATATGATGAGACATGAAGACCCTGCTACTACTAGGGCATATACACATATTGTTGATGAACGCCGTAGAACAGCTACTGATGTATTGGATAATATCTTGAAAAATTCTTAAATTTTTATAATTTATCTGCTCTAGTAATATACTTCTTTTTAATATCAAAATATAGATTAGATAGATAACTAACAAGTATAACCGTTACACCCGTAGCCACCATTACATTATAATCAAAAGTTGTCTCCATTGATAATATCACTGCTGTCAAAGGTAGTTTCATAATTACACCCATAAAAACAGCTGCACCCACGGCTGCAAAATAGAATGGTTCTAGCTCTATAGGAAAATCATAATATATAATTAACAACTCTCCAAATCCATATCCTATTAATGCACCTATACTCATCAAAGGCAAAAATATCCCACCCACAGCATTAGAATAGATAGATACAGTTGTAGCTATAATTCTCAAAATAATTATAGTGAAAATAAGTTCTATGGAGATATGATGCTCTTCATTTATAAAATATATTACTACCTCTTTGCCAGAAAATCCAGCATGAGGTTCTAATAAAAGAATAGTTCCAACTACTCCTCCTCCAATAAGAGCAAAAATATAATTTCTATACTTACAAAAGTTTTTAAAAATTTCAAAATCAATAAAATGTAAAAGCTTTTTTTTCATAAATAGATAAAGATAGATAAAACTAGTAATAAATGGTATAAAAATCAGAATAGGTATTATATACTCATAATGCATCTCTCGACCTAATGAATGATTAAAAGCAATAGCATCCAAAAATTTTACCCCTATAGAAAAAGCCACAACTGATGCTAAAATCAGATAACCAATATACTGTTTTATTATTAACTGATAAGCTATATTTTCAATAGCAAATGATATACCAGTAAGAGGAGAAACAAATATAGCTGCAATACCACTACTAGCTCCTACGCTTATCATCATTTTTATTAGCATTGGAGGTAATTTAAATAGTTTATGGATTTGATAAGCAATCATAGCACCAAGTCCAGCTGAGGGTCCTTCTGTTCCTACTGCAAATCCTGTAGATATAGAGAGTGCAGAAGCTATAATTTTCAAAAAAAGTGTTTTGAATTTCAAAATCATTTTATTTTGAGATATTGATTCAGCTATCTCATTAACACCATATTCACGGATATTGGTATCCTTAGAAACTATATAATTAACTATAAATATAGCAACAGTTGGCAATAGATATAGATACCATATAGGTAGTGTTGGAATAGTTTTAAATGGGTTACCCATAAAGAAAAAATAGGTAAAAAAAGTAATAACCAACTCATAAAAAGTAATAAATGCCCCACTAATAATTCCTGTTAATAGTGAAGCTATAATCAATTTACCAAGCATATTTTCTCTTTTTTGATTTAATTATAACAGATATAGAATTATATAAATAGCTTTATATTCTAATTCTAGTTTGATTAAATCAAAATGTGTATTATTTACATTAATAATATTAACTACTGAACAGCTTTTCCTAAATCCCACATTGGCATAAATATACCTAATGCCATCAATAAAACTAATCCAGCAATAAAGAAAAGCATAATAGGTTCAATATATGCAGCTAAATTATCTATCAAATCTTGAAATCTACTATCATAATAACCTGTTACTTTTTCTAACATCATATCAAGCTGTCCACTAGTCTCCCCTGCCCTTATCATTTGTAATAACATATTTTCAAAAAGTTCTGTCTGTTCAAATGCATCAGACAGAGATATACCCCTAGATATATTGGTATTAACTGTTAATAGTTTCTTTTTCATATATAAGTTATCCACCATATCAACAGCTGTATCTAGTGCCTCAGATACAGGGATACCTGATTTAACCAACTCTCCAAAAACTAAAGTATATTTATGCATAGTTGCAAAAAATATAATCTTGTGGATGAGGTAGAATTTTGGGTTTATTAAAATTTTATCTACTTTATATTTAAAATCCATATTGTTTTTGTAGGTATGAATAAATAAGAAGATACCACCTGCTAATATAACCAATACATATAATCCATAATTATTTAAGATATGTTCAAGAAATAGAAGTATCTGTGTCGGAAGAGGTAAGTCTGCTTTGAATTTATCAAATATCTCTTTGAATTTAGGAACAACAACCATAATCAAAATAGTAAAAGCAACAGCCATTGCGGCCAAAGTAATTAGAGGGGTACGAATGGCTTTTTTAAACTTTTTAGTATTATCACGGATACTCTCTAATATATTTGCTAATTTATGATATGCTCCTGCTATATTTCCTGTTTTTTCACCAAGATTAGTCATAGCTAATGCCACATGACCGAAATCTTCTTTAAATGGCTCAATAGAATCACTTATACCTTTACCTGCATTAATATCATTTCCTATTGTAGTAAATATCTGTTTGAGTCTATCATTTTCTGTATTTTTGGCTACCTCATCAATAGAATCATGAATAGAAATACCCGCATCAGTCATAACAGCTATTTGTCTAATAGATGATATTTTAGCTCCTATATCTATTTTAGGTTTAAATGAATCTTTCATACCTCCAAATATATCACCTATCTTTGAACCCATATCAGGTGTAGTCTCTTCTGCTTTTATAATAGTAAAGCCTGTGAACTCCTGTTTTGCTGTTCGTATAGCACTTATTTTACTTTTAGCCTTAACAACTTCTATAGTTCGTTTCCCTCGTTTAGTCATAGTGACTTTATAATAATTCATTATCTTGCTACCCTAAGTACCTCTTCAAGGGAAGTTTTACCTTGCAATGCTTTGTTTACACCATCTTGAAGCATAGTTATAAATCCCTCTTTAAAAGCTTGTTCTCTCATTTTCTCCTTGGATGCACCATTTGCTATCATAGTTGAAAGCTCTTCAGATATTAGCAATACCTCTGAAATCATCTCTCTACCCGTATATCCATTATTATTACAAACTGGACACCCTTTACCTTTATAAAATTTTGGATTTGATGGTAGATATTGAGCTATCTCTTTGAGATTATCAGGATTTATAGCCTTATCTTCTTCTTTACATACATCACATATTTTTCGTACTAATCTTTGTCCTTGAATACCAATTACTGCACCTGCTAATAGATAATTCTCTATTCCCATATCTTGCATCCTATTTATAGCCGATATTGCATCATTGGTATGTAGAGTAGATAGTACTAAGTGACCAGTTAAAGCTGCTTCTATTGCAATTCTTAGTGTCTCTTGGTCTCTTATCTCTCCAATCATAATTTTATCAGGGTCTTGTCGTAAAATGGAACGAAGTGCTGCTGCAAAGGTAAGTCCTGTATTAGCACTTACTTGTACCTGTTGAATACCATCCATTTGATACTCAACTGGGTCTTCAACAGTAATGATTTTATCTTTGACATCTATAATAGCATTTAATGCACCATAAAGTGTAGTCGTTTTACCTGACCCCGTAGGACCTGTTACAAGCATAATTCCATAAGGAGATTTAATCCCTTTGGTAAATTTTTTATACGCCTCGGCATTCATTCCTGCATCTTCTAATTTAACCAATGCTTTTGATTTATCCAAAATCCTCATAACTATAGACTCACCAAAAAGTGTAGGTAGTGTTGAAACCCTAAAGTCATATACATTTCCATTAACTATTTGTGTAAATCTTCCATCTTGTGGTTTTCTTTTCTCTGCAATATCTAAATTTGAAAGTAATTTAGTTCGTGATGATAAGGGTCCAAAAATAATCTTTTCCAATTTAAAATACTCTTGTAGCATACCATCTACACGATAACGAACAATACAGTTATGTTCTGTAGCTTCTATATGAATGTCACTAGCTTTTCCATCTATCGCTGTTTTTAAAATAGTCTCAATTAGTTTTAAAACAGCAGGAGACTCTTTACTCTCCTCTACTACTTCAGCAGTACCCTCTGTAAGGTCATGTTTAATATCTTCTGAAAACTCTCCTACCTCTTCATTAGTTTTAAGTTTAAGCAACTCTCTTTGTATCATTTTGGCTTTGGCAATAGCTACTACCATTATTTTACCATGAAAAAATCGCTCTATAGCACCTTTTGCTTCATAATCTGTAGGATTTGCAAATGCTACAGTTACAGTACTATCTTGAACAAAAAGTGGTAAAGCATTATACCTAAGTAGCTGTTTTAATGGTAATCTCTCTATCAACTTATAATCTATATCTATATCATTTATCTCTATATATTCTATATCCAAATTGGTAGCTATTCGTTTAAGCAATCTAGTTGTATCTATACCAGCTATTGGTTCTAAATCATCTAACTCAATTGTATGAATACGAAGCTCTTTTATAAGTGCTTCTTCCATTTGTGTAATATTAATTATCTTTACTTTAATCAGATTTTCAATATTAACTCTATTCTCCCCATATTTTTTTATAAAAATATCTAATTTTCTCTGTTGGATAACATCATTGTCAATCAATATATCTATAACTCTTTGCATCTTTTCTCCTACTTATACTGATACCGTTTAATAAATTTATCATTTTGATAAATATCTATAATCATATAATTTTTCTTATCTTTTTCTATATATACTTGATATTTTATATTTTTGTTTTCACTATCTTTTAATCTATAAATTCCATCTTTTAAAGTATATTTTTTGGCAACAAATAAATTAAAAATCTTTGATAATACAAAATTGGTTTTAGGCAATTGTAAATTACCTAATGTTTTATTATCTACTATTGCTTGTCGGAGCAACTCTTTTTGTAATAAAATAGTTCCGAAGTAACTAGCATTTTCTCGTGACTCTTTTGTCTTTTTCAAAACTATCATAGGAGTTGCTATACGGTGTATATTATTAGTCTCTAAACAAGCTAAACCATAAAGTGTAATAAATTTTTCATTATCTCTATTTTTATTATAATATTTCATTGCATAATCACATCCTTTATCATACTCCTGATTTGTGTAATAGTTATAAAGTGTTGATAGATTAGAGCTATATAAAAATGATACATTAAATAACAAAATCAAAAGTATTTTTCTCATTAGATACTCTTTGATTTCATTTTATTTATTAAAGCCTTAATCTTATATGATTTACTTTTATTATAATATGCTATCAATATCTTTAATGCTTCTCTTCGTTTACCCATTTTATCTTTGGATTTAGCAAAAATCAACCAACTCTCATCCAAATTACTATTTAAATTATTTGCTTTTAAAGACCATTTTTCGGCTTGTTTATAATTACCTGCATTATAATAAGCTTTGGCAATTAATAGAGCATCTCTTGGGTTTTTATTTTGTTCAAATTTCTCTTTCATAATACTCATATAGTTATTACCAGTTCGTTGAAAATTTAGCCTTTTCTTTTCTCCATTTATTGTAGATAATTCACGAGGTGTTAAATAGGTAGAGACTTTGGCTTTGACTAGCTTTGTTTTATGAGTATAATGATGATGAGGTTGATGGCGTTTTTTAGCTATGTTATACTCTATAGTTCTCTTTTTTGCTCTACTATCTTTAAGTTTCTCTTTTTCCAAATCAATAATAGGAATTGTAGGTAAAAGTAATACATCAGATACATTAGGTTTAGATACAATTGAACTATTTTTTTCTTTGACTTTTTTTATACTCATTACAGCTTTTGGTTCTTCTTTTTTACCTATATTTATATCTAATTTATAGAGGATATAATATCCACCATAAATTAATAATGATAAGAGAGTTAGAATAGATGCTACCAATAGCATACCTTTTGTCTTGTATTTATACCATCTCTTTTCGAGTTCCTTTGTATTAATCATGGATATATCCTATTTTAATTGCTGCCATTTCCAAAATCTTTTTAGATAAAGTAGTTTTTTTTTCAATTTTCTTTGGTTGATATAAATCATAATATTCATAAATATTAAAAATCGTATATAATAGCTTATTACTCTCTCGAAAATTACCTTTGGTACAAGCATGAATAAACTTTATATCTCGTTTGGTTATCATATTAGATACCTCTACAAAACCTTTTTGAAATAATTTTTTTTGTATATAGATTTCCAAATCTTGAATATCTGCATTTTTTAGCTCTATCACTTCCCAAATACGAGTTTTGAAATGTTCTTTGGCTATAATATCTTCATTTTCTGTTTTATGTAGGGTAATAACAAACTTAACTACTCTAGTATCAGATAGTAGTCTAATCTTTTCCATTAATGCTTCACTATAGAGTTGACACTCATCTAGTAGAAACATTACCTCTCTTTGACCTCTTAGATTTTGACAATATTTTAATAATCCATCAAAATTTACACGCATATTTTTAGGAATTCTTTGAGAGGATATTGATTCATATATATTTCTCAAAAACTCTTTTTCACTCAATATTGGTGCTTCAAAATAGTGAATTTCTCTACTTGCCTTTAAATTATGATAGAGTCTATTTAAAATCATACTCTTACCTGTTCCAGGTCTTCCGAAAAGAAGTATCATTTTTAGAGGTTTATCCAAACTCTCTTCTAAGATTTGATAATTAAAAGCAGTTGATTCTAATTCTACAAAACTATCCTTATCAACTGTATCAATAAAAATATTTTTTATATCACTATATTTACTTCTCTTCATCTTGTAATTTCCTATAACCCAAATCTTCTAGGGATAGCTTTTTGTCTTTATTTATAATATGAGGAGTGATAATCAATACTAACTCATCTACACTATTAATCTTGACCTCTCGTTTAAAAATATGGTCAAGAAGAGGTAAATCTCCAAGTAGAGGAACTTTAGATACCTTTGTTCCTGTTTTAGACGAGATTAACCCACCTAAGATAACATGTTGTCCATCTTGCATTGTTACTACAGAAGAGATTTGTTTTCGTGATAAATCAGGTGGAATATTTCTTGAACCTGTATTATCTCTTTGTACAGCATCTAGTGTATCTGATATAGATGGATTGATTTTTAGTGTAATAGAGCCATTATCAGATATTTCAGGTGTAATATCTAATAATATTCCTGCAAATACAGAATCTATTGTTTCGCCACTCTGTTGTGTCCCTGCTCCACTTGCACCTTGCATTACAGAGGTTGATTGGATTTTATAAAATAGCTCATTCCCTACAGAGATAAGTGCTGGTTGATTATTGAGTGTTAATACCTTTGGATTAGATATAGATTTAACATCACCTTGTGTTTTTAAAAATTTAACAATTTCACTCATTTGCATTGAACCTTGTGCTACTATAGCTCTGGCATTTGGCAATCCACCTGTTCCAAGCTCTCCACCACTAATAGTTGGATTTCCTCCACCATCACCTGACCAATCCACACTAGTTAAATTTTTCTTTGCTATGGCAAATGTACCTATACCCATATTTTCTAAGCTATATAACTGTGACCAATCTATCCCTGTAGTAGAACTATCATCAAAGGTTACACTCAAAATACTTACATCTATGAGTACTTGACTTTTTAACTGTTTTGAAAGTTCATTAATATATTTAGAAACTCTTTTTAGCTGTTGTGGTGTACCTGTAACTGTTATCATACCAACTTCTGGATTTACGATTGGTTCAGGAGCGTCATAATTATCTTCTGGTCTATTAATTAGACTATGTAACTCTTTTTGTATTTTTGACCAAAATTTAAAATCATCATTGCTCTCAATAGAAACTCCTGTTTTAGAACCATTTTCACCAGAACTTCCACCTCCACTAGAATTTCCACTTCCATTGTTATTTGCAATAGTTACATGTGCATTACTTTTTCCTGTTCTATCACCTGATAAATAATCTAATTTAAAAGTTTTAGTTCTTAGATAAAATATTTTTAATCTATTACCATTTAACTCATATCCTATATTATTCTCAGTTAAAATTGTATCCAAAAATTCATACAATGAAGCATTATTGAGTTTAACATAATATAAATGCTCTTGTAGTCGTTTTTTTGCCTCTCTATCTTTGACCAGAAGTGTTAAACCACATGTATCGGCGATATTTTCTATTACATCAGCATAAGTTAATGAACTATCAAGTGTAGTAGTAAATAGTTGAGTTGAACAACTTCTAGCCTCTGCTTGTGATAATCCCAAACCCATAAATAGAGATAATAGTAATATTATTTTTATAGTTTTTTTTAAAAATCTCATTTTAATTTCCTTTAAATATTTTAAATTTTTTCTTTTTTCGTTCTATAATAAGTTTTTTAATCTCTTTTCCTCTCTTTAGATTAGCAGAAGATTTACCCACACTAATAACTCTATAACTGCCTATTGTATCCCCTACTCTATACCATTTTTGATTAATAAAAGCAGCATGATTTAAAACAGCACTTATTGTATAACTCTCTGTTGGGATAATCTCTTTTGGTTTTTCAATTTTAATCTCTTTTATCTCTTGTTTTATTACTTTTTCAACAATAGCAAAAGGATTAGGTGTATTTTCTAAAACTTCCAAACTAATACCTGGTCTTTCATCTTTTATCTTTGAGACCATCATAGTTATCTCTTGATGACTCAATGAGGCAGAATATAGTGATAGTGGCAAAATAATCATTATCTTTATAATTATATTTTTCATTAGTGATTAATCCCCCATACCGAAATATTAATATCTGCTATTGTTATGCTTTTATTCTTGTCCATATATATATTACTACCATATATATCTGTTACTAATACATTTTTTTCAAGTCTATTCATAAATTTAGCTATATTTTTATATTCACCTTTGCACCCAACAGCAATCTCTAAAATATGCCCGAAACTTCCATTGTTATCAATATAATTATTATTGATATACTCAATCTTGACATTCTGTTTTTTGGCTTGTTTAGTAATACTGTTCAAAAATATAGACCAACTTTTTTTATTAAAGAGTAATGGAGACAACTCTTCTAATTTAGCTGATATAAAATTAATATTCTCGTTGGTATTTAATATATTTTTTTCTAAATTTATTATATCTTTATCATATTTTTTTATATAATAGTCTCTATCTCCTCCTACAGTAATACTTTGAATATACTGTTTATGAGTTCTTATACTCTTCTGTAATGAATTTCTATGCTGAGTAGAACTATTTAATTTCTCTTGGGCATAAGGTAAAAATAGGCTATAAGCCATATATCCAATTACCACAACTATCATAAGAATAATCATCCATTTTTCATTTTCACTTTTATCTTTGAAAAACTCATCTAAACTGTGTAAAAAACTATTCATTATATATAACTCACTTTCAAAATACCTCTATATAAACCATCATCACTAACAGATATTCTTTTTATATCAATATTTTTAATATTATCGAAATATTTTTTTGATATATATTTAATATATTTTGTGATTTTTTTATCATCATCACTTACTATATATATAGTGAAATTATCTTCACTACTTTGCATCTCTTCTAATTTTACCTCATGATTGACTAAATCCATTGCAAATTGATTTAAGAGATTGGATTTTAATTTATAATCAACCTTTTTATTATAGATTGAGGTTAGAGTTTTTGCTTTCCCCTCAAAAATATTTTTGAGTCCTTGTAACTCTTTTTTGTTTTGAGTAATTATCTCTTTTTTGCCATTTAATATCTTTTTATATTTATTAGTTATTATAGCCAAGGATTTATCATCAGCAGAGAGTTTAAAAATATGTGCATCAATCATATACGAACTCACTAGAAAAAAGAGTGGATATCCAATTGCTAATAGTGATGCAATAGTAGTACTGATAATAAACTGACCACTAGCTCGTTTACTAAAAACTGGTGGTCTAGGTATAGTGGTTAAGTTTACAATCTTATTTGTAGCTTGAATATAATCAAGTCCAGATTGTACCATCATATATTGGAATTGGTCAACATACCACTCATCATTTTTTATATCAAAGTTATAATCTAAATTATAGGTTTGTATTCCTAAATAGTTATAACCATAATCGCCTAATCCTATAATAGGACTTTTGATAGAACCTAAAAATAGTCTTTGTATTACATTTATACCAAATGCTCTTTTGGTATAAATGATAATATCATTGATTTGTAAAAATATTTCACCAAATAGCTTCATAATATTTTGTTGAAAAAATGAATCAGTAGCTTTTAGTCCTTCGGCTTCTAATGTTTCAAAAAACTTTTTTTCATCAACTTTTTCACCAATCATAGCACAATATTTATCATATATCTGAGTCAATGAAAACTCCAAAGATTTAGAGTATAAAAATTCACCATCTTTATATATAGTCACAAAAGCATCATCCATAGTGAAATAGATAAAACAGTGTGCTTCACTAGCTTCTAATGTATTAGTAGTATAGAGTGTCTCATATAAAAGAGGTGCAGGAATTAACAGGTCGATATATGTAGTTTTTTCAACTGTTTTAGCACAACTCTCTTCTATAATTTCAGGCTCAATAATAAAAAGAGTATAGATACTGCTATCTGTATTATTACTAGCTTTTCTATGATTTATTAGATACTCTTTTTCAGGGTCAAGACCCAATTCATCATAAGCTTTCATATAAATCATATCATCAATTTCAGCTTCATCTATACCAAAGCCCAAATCAAATGATGCGATAATCATATCTCTATTTTTTATATAAGATATAACGAAATTACTATTATCAAATGATAGATTTGCCAAAGGTTTAAGTGTTTGGTCTCGATATTGATAATTTTTATCTGTATAAGAGTCAACTGTAATAATTTTTTTAAATTTTTTTATTCTAGGATCTATTATTGTTTTTGACATAATTGTTTAATTTACCATCCCTTTTATAATATATTAATTCCTATTATATTAAGAATAATGTTAATTATTGCTTGTAAGATTAATTTAAGGAGAGTTATTCTTAAAAATATATTATAAGAATAACATTTACTGTTTATTAAAAATATTTTTTAAGAGAATATTTTAATAGGGTTAAATAGAGTTAAAAAATGTATCCTTGGTCTTCCAACCCATCACGAGATTTAGTCCAACCTTTTTTGACAGATACATGTAAATCCAAATATATTTTTTTTTGGGAGAATGTTTCGAGTTGTTGTCGTGCAAATTTACCAACTCGTTTTATTCCCTCACCTTTGTTTCCTACGATAATACCTTTTTGGGTCTCTTTTTCCACAATAATAGTAGCATAAACTCTATCTATATTATCAGCTTCATCTATCTTTTCGATTGTCACATCTGATTCATATGGTATTTCATCACTTAAATTTTCAAAAACAGACTCACGGATTAGTTCTTTGTATATATCACGAATATTATCAGTAGTCATTATATCAGTATCAAAAAATGCAGGAGACTCTGGTATATATTTAACAACCTCATCAAGCAGAGCTTTTTTCCCTACATTTTTATTAACAGAAAATGGGATAATAGCTTCAAATTCATCTTGATATTTTTGATATTCACCTAATTTTTTAAGTATATCACCTTGTCTTACAAAATCTATTTTAGTTAGAAGTACAATATGTTTAGCTCTTTTGGACTCATCTAATGCCAAAAACTTCTCATACTCATTTAATTTATCAGTTACAGGTGCTAAAAAAATAATCAAATCGCTATCACCCATAGCTTTAAGAGCCTCTTCGAGCATAAATTCATTAATAAGCCTCTCTTTTCTATGAATACCAGGAGTATCTACAAAGATAAGTTGATGTCCCTCATACATAACAATGATATTCATTCGTTTTCGTGTAGCTTGTGCTTTTTTGGAGACCATAGCTAGTTTCTCACCAATTAGATGATTTAGAAGTGTACTCTTACCAGAGTTAGGTCGCCCTACTACAGCTATAAAGCCTGATTTTGTTTTTTTTTCCATTTTATATATAAATCACTTTCTTAGAATTTCAGTAGTATATCAAAAAAGTCATTTAATTAATATATATTTAGTTCCTAGAACATTCTCTTTAAATTTGCCCTATATTAAAAACTCTATTTTCTTTATCGCTTATCGGAAATATCCATACCCCACAGCTGTTTTTGCTCCTATGCCGTGGTTGGTTAGGGCTTCTTTAAATAGATTTATAAAACCACTATCAATCTCCTCTTTTGAGCCTAGTAGAAATTGAAAAGTTGTATCCTCTACAGTCAAAAAGTTTATAATTTTATTCTCTTCCATTGGATTGATAATATCCATTTTTATTTTAGGTTCAGTTATTGGAAAGGCATCGAAAAAGACTATCTGCCCTCTCTTATTATCTCCAAACATATCAATAAATTCATCTAATCTTTTTATCTCTTCTATATAACTTCTAACCACTCCTTTTATAGCAAATGATGGAATGAAAGGGATTCCATAAATATGGTGTAGTCGTATAGAGGTTTCATATATAGATTGTTCAGAGCCTATTACTAGGCGATAGTCTGTTTTTAATTCTATTTCTAAAAATTTTAGATTTAGCTCTCTTATATCTTTATAATATTTATCTATTTTTGATTTGTAGAAAATCCAGTTTTTATGAAAAAAGGTTTCAGGTAAGTTTTGCTCTCTTATTTTAGCTTCATCGTCATCATTAAAAATTGTAAATTTATTAACTCTCAAATTAAAATTTTCA
>Ga0256914_1001198_pt1 | contig 24350 bp, 24 predicted proteins | sample HulkmetaG_FD_191571 | JGI IMG/M metagenome (GOLD analysis project Ga0256914, IMG submission 191571) | Hydrothermal chimney microbial communities from Main Endeavour vent field at the Juan de Fuca Ridge, Pacific Ocean - Hulk | ecosystem: Environmental > Aquatic > Marine > Hydrothermal vents ... | reverse complement strand
CAGGAAATCTATCCTGCTCATTTTAATCCTGATTGTACTCTACAAAATCGGGGATGCCTTTGCAGGAACACTGACAACTGCCTTTCTCATAAGGGGAGCAGGCTTTAGCCCTTCAGACGTAGGCACCATAAACAAGGGCCTTGGACTCCTGGCCACCATACTTGGAGCAATAACAGGAGGTGCCTTAATGACCCGTTTGGGGCTGTTCAGATCCCTTGTATTCTTTGGCATCCTACAAGCCATATCTAATCTAGCATTCATGGCACTCGCCATGGTAGGGAAAAGCTATCCTATGATGATCTTTGCGGTTGGTCTTGAAAACATCTGTGGAGGAATGGGGACAGCAGCCTTTGTTTCCCTCCTGATGGCACTCTGCAATGTGCGCTTCAGTGCCACACAGTATGCACTTCTTTCTGCCCTTGCCTCCATTGGCAGAGTCTTCGTAGGGCCGCCATCTGGATATCTGGTGGCCTATCTTGGCTGGTCAAAATTCTTCTTTGTGACCTTCCTAGCCGCTATTCCAGGACTTATCCTTCTCTATTTTTTAAAAAATCAGATCATCTCTCTGGACAGATAGGTCAAGACTTGCTTAATCAATCGAAAATTATTAATTACTTGACAGCTCTTAATAAGAAGTATAACCCTTATATATATAAGATTACACATAAAAAAAACCTATTTGGTCGATCCTGCAATGATCTTAACAAGCTCCACCATAAGTCTTTTATACTGTTTTAAGATACCACCATGACCTACCATTACCTATTTCAACATCCTTTAAAATGGCAATATCAAGGGAGGAGGAAGGATATGAAAAAGCTCTGGATTTATTCTTTAAGGTTCCTTTTGGGCATTTCGTTTTTGGGCCTAACTTATGCAAGCTGCTTTGCACTCGTTACCATTACAGATGATGGAGATGGTGTTCCGGCAGCCACTGAAAATCTTGTCCCAAACCCTAACGGAAATGGAACTGGCGATGGTAATGGAGACGGGACCGATGACTTTCTGCAAGGAAGCGTAACCTCCTTGCAAGACATCACGGGTTCTCACTACGTCACCTTAGAAAATACAGGCTCGTATCAGCAAACAAATGTTCGGGCAGTATCTCCACCTGCAGATGCACCCCCTGATATAACCTTCCCTTATGGTATGTTTGAGTTCAACGTATCTGGTTTTCAAAGCGGATCCAATATTACCATGAAAATAATGATACCCAAAGACACATCCATAACAGGCTACTGGAAGAAAAATGCCACCACATCCCAATGGGAAAATATAGCAAGCAATATAGTTCATGGCCCGCCTTACGCACCAACAAAGACTATAATAACATTTACCATCAGGGATGGAGGCCCCTTTGATGAAGACGGAAGCATAAACGGAGAAATTGTAGACCAAGGCGGTCCAGGGGCTCCTGGAGGTGGCGAAATAACCGCCGTCCCAACTATAAATATGGCAGGAATGGTATTCTTTTTTCTTTTAGTGCTAGGAACTACAGTCTATATGAAAAAAAAGACACTTATATAGGTAAGTAAAAATTATGTGTCGGGGCAGAATTCAAACGGATTCTGCCCTATTATCCTCTACTAACTTCACCCTCACCAAAAGGGCCATGCCTATAACAAAAAACACGCTAATGGAAGCCAGTGCAATCCGGCTATTCCCTGATAACTGCATTGTCACAGCAAAAACTAATGGCCCAAGCCATGACGAACCCTTTTCGCTAACTTCGTAAAAACCAAAGTATTCAGCCTGACTAGAAGCGGGAACAAGTTGCGAGAACAAAGAACGGCTAAGGGCTTGGGTTCCTCCCAAAACTAATGCTATAAAAAAAGCCAAAAGAAAAAGACCTTTTAAATCATTCAATGCCCCAAAGGCATAAAACAATATTATTATCCATCCCAAAAGAGAGAAAATTATGGCCCTTTTTGTTCCAAGCCTTTCTCCTAGCCATCCAAAGGCAACAGAGCCAAATACAGCTATGAATTGAACAAAAAGGATCAAGAAAAGCAATATATCTTCTTTTATTTTGAGAGTAGAGACAGCAAAAATGGAGGCTACTGCTATTACAGTTTGTACCCCGTCATTGTAGAAAAAATAAGCGAGAAGAAACCTCAAGGCATCTGGCCTTTTTTTGCGCATCTGTTTCAAGGTAGAAAAAGGCAACTTCATTCCTATGGTAACTGCCTCTTTAAAATTGACGGCCTTTATGCCTTTTGGAGTGTCTTTTAGCATCCTTGCAGGGAAAATCAGGGTAAAAATAAGCCACCAAAGACCTGCAAGAACAAAGCTGGCCCTTACGCCGCTTGCCTGTCCCCAAAAAAACAAAAGGGGCAAACAAAGCCCAAGGGCTAAACCTCCACCGAGATAGCCAGTAGCCCAGCCAAGACTACTTATCCTGTCCCTTAGCCAATATGGTGCTATATCTGACAAAAATGAATTGTAAAGGACAACAGACGCACCAAAAAATAGATTGGCCAGTACAAATAACACCCCATCAATAAAGAGCATCCATTCTAACGGAACGTCCCTGCAAAAAAAATCGAGGATGCCAAGCATACAAGTGCAAACCGACCCAATGGACGCCAAGATCACCAGTATGGTTTTTCTGTTTCCTTGTAAATCCGTAATTGCACCTATGACCGGCAGAAAAAACAATTGAAGAGCGACCGAAACTGACACAAAAAATGGATAAACAGAGTCTGCTTCAATTGAGGTTGAAAACAGCTCGAATCCACCGCGAGATTTGATAACATGCGAAAGGTAAGGGCCCAAGAAGGCAGAAATTACAATGGTGCTAAAAGCAGAATTTGCCCAGTCATACATGGCCCAGCCCAAAATTTTAATGTCTTTCAAAAGTAAAAGATAGGCTGGCCTTTTTCTGCTGGTATCATAGGAACCGTCTCTATCAGTATTTGAATAGAAACGGCGAGGCATCAACCCCTTTTCCTGGAGGACTTTGATGAATAAAGATGAGACAAGGCCGAGATGATCCTGGCCTCTTTCATGAAATTCCTGTTTAACAGATACCTGGTCTGTTCTGCCCATTTAGATTCTTTCTTGGAAAAGACAGTGATACAATCAATGAGATGAGAAGGCTTTGTTCCCCAATTGATAAACTCTTGACTAATACAAAAAAGCCCTTCACGCTCTATCATCTCTTTCATAAGATTTCCTGTCATAGAAAAAGCCCGCCAATGGTCGTACGGCTCTACTAGATTCTTATCTTTCAGCCACTGCACCAACTTTTTGGGCCAAAAACGGCTTTCCCAGAACCGATAGTAACGGCTATAGTGCCCAATATTAGAGTGATGAATAAATGCAACGCCATTTAATGCAAGCTTTTGACCAATCTGAGATACATAGGACTCCATCACATCTCTCTCTGCATGGACTAGGGAATCAAAACTAAATACCAAATCTACAGAGCCATCATATATCATCTCCAGACTCAAACCGTCGTTTACATAATATTCGACATGGCCATATGAACCAAACTTCCTTTGACAGGCCTTTATACACCTTTCAGACAAATCAACAAGGATAAGCCTGTCACACATATCTTTAAGGAAGTTGGTCCATCTTCCAAAACCTGGCGCTATCTCAAGAATTGTAGAGGCAGGAACATAACGATGCAGGCGAGGCAAAATAGTGCCATACCACTGCATGTCTGCCCCTCCCCAAGCCTGCGACCACTCGTGTCCTTCTTCTGTCCAACTGTAATCAACGTTCCAAAACTGTCTATTCTCGCTGATGGTTGCCACAGCTTGAAATTACCTTACGTATTTTTTTATACTAAGAAACCATAGCCCATAAACGCGGCAACTGATCTGCCGCCTCCCGAGCTGTGTAACCAAAGGCACCCGTTATCTTAGAAGCAAGATCTGCACTGGCACCATGGACGTAAACCCCAATCCTTGCGGCATCCCAAGAATTGTAACCCTGAGAAAGAAGGCTGCCAATTATACCTGTAAGGGTATCTCCCATGCCACCTGTGCCCATGCCAGAATTTCCTGAACTATTTATTGATATCCTGCCTTTGGGAGAGGCTACCACTGTAGACATCCCCTTTAGAACCACAACAGCACCTGTATCCATGGCTAGATCCCTGGCAACGCCTATCCGATCTTCTTGTATCTCTTTGACGGTCTTGCCAACAAGCCTTGCCATTTCACCAGGATGGGGAGTAAGTATCCTTGGACCCAAGGCCTCTTTAAGAATCTCTGTACACCTAGAAAGCGCTGTTAAGGCATCTGCATCCATCACCAAGGGCAAATTACACTGGACTGCTAACCTCTGACTGAAGGCTACAGCATCCTTTGTAATACCAAGACCAGGACCTATGCAGGCTGCCTTTTTCCCTTCCAGAAGCTCCAATGCCCTATCGTAGGCATCTAGAGAAACCTGTCCATCTGGGGTCTCAGGAAGCCCTTCGGTCATGGCCTCTGTAAGCTTTTGTGATATGACAAACTGGGAACTCCTCACAGAAGCCACCGTTACGAGACCAGCTCCGGCCCTCAAGGCCCCATGGGCAGCAAGGCATGCAGCTCCTGTCTTTCCCCTTGAACCGCCAAATATAATAACATGCCCAAAGGTGCCCTTATGTCCATCAACTGGCCTAGGTTTAAAGGCCTGTCTAAAAAGCTCTTGATCAAAACACTCATAAGGCCCTTCTGGTTGGTCTTTCACAAAAGCTGGTATACCTATGTCTACTACATGTAACTGGCCAGTATACAATATTCCTGGCCAATTTATCTGACCCACCTTTGCCACAGCCATAGTCCCTGTCACATCTGCCCTGACGGCTGCCCCCAATACTTGCCCTGTATCTGCACTAATACCAGATGCGATATCCACACTAAAGACCTGTGCCCCTGACTTATTAATGAATTCTGTTGCCCTCTTAAACCTGCCTTCAAGGGGCCTCTTTAGGCCTGTACCAAACATGGCGTCTACCAAAAGGCCTGCCTTGTCAAACAGATGGCGATTATTTTCCAGAACCTCTTGGTCCAAGACCTCCAAGATATCTATTCCCAAGCCCAGGCAGGCCTTTAAATTTGTCAAGGCATCGCCCTTAAACCTTTCAAGGGCTGCAAGACTCAAGATACGAACACTCTTTCCCTTTTGAAACAGGTGCCTGGCTATGACGAACCCATCTCCACCGTTATTACCTGGCCCCACAATAACGAGACATCCCTTTTCAAGAGCTCCCGACATTTCTTCCAATATTATATCCACACACCCGATACCTGCATTTTCCATCAAAATAAGGCCAGGAATTCCTATCTCCTCAATAGTTCTGCTATCCATGGCCTGCATAGTCTTGGCATCAACAAGTAACATCTTTATCCTCCTGAGCAGCCTCTTTTCTCATGATCATAAGCACTATACCTAACACTACCAGACAGACGCTAAGCAGTTGCCCCATTGTAAGCCATCCAAAAGCGATAAAACCAAGCTGGGGATCAGGCTGCCTAAAAAATTCTACAAAAAACCGGATTACACCATAACAAATTAAAAACATGGCCAACCTGTAACCAGCAGGCAATGGTTTCTTTCTCATGGGCCATAAAATGGCAAACAATATTGGACCTTCGAAAAAGGCCTCGTATAGCTGAGACGGATGCCTTGGGACAAATCCTCCTTCAGGGAATATCATTGCCCATGGAACGTCTGCTGGTCTGCCATAAAGTTCTCCATTTATGAAATTCCCTATCCTGCCAAGGCCCAAACCTATCGGAGCAGTTATGGCAAAACGGTCCGCCCATAAAAAGAAATTCTCATGCTGACTGCGACAATAAATCCACCCTCCCAAGACCGCACCTATCGCACCTCCATGGAATGACATACCCCCATGCCATGTGGCAAATATCTCCAAAGGATGATCTAAGAAATAAGGAAGATTGTAAAAAAGGACATATCCAAGCCTGCCACCAACAATAACCCCCACTACTAAGGCCACTATAATCCCCTCGAGAAGCTGCTCTTGTCGCTGTATATCCCTAAGCGCACTCCTCTCGGACTCCTCGTGTATTTGCCTTTTGACAAGATAAAATGATGCAAAAAATCCGAGTAAATACATCAATCCATACCACCTCAAGGCCAAAGGACCTATCTTGACAATGGTAGGATCTATGTGGGGATACTGTATCATGTTCGATCTTTTGAATCGTCTTTTTTTTCTCTAAGCTTTATAATATCAACCACTTGGGAGCTAGACCTTGGCTGTCTTGGCCTAGCTGGTTGAGAAGGCTGTTCCGGCTGATGGATGCCAGCAACCTGATTTAATATTTCCATATATTGTGCCTTAAGTGCTGGAGAAATATCTGCTGACAACACAAAGAAGTTAACCCTATCGCGTTGAATCCTTATGGAAGAAGTTGTCATTGTATTTATTATATGAGGATGTACTACAGGTCCCCTTTGGGGATCAAAACTTACAGAACAGGGAAAATAAAAATCAAAAAATGCAGATTTTTCTAAGGCAAAGGCCACTGTTTCAGTCTGTTTATTGTAACGCACTTCTCCAAGAAGCAAGCCTGTATTTGACAACTCTAACAGCACCAACTCCCTAGCATTTTGTCTTAACTTCATGTCTATTTTCTCCCTGACTTCCTCCTGTAATGCCTTGACCTTCTTCTGCGCCCTCTTTTACTCCCCCCCCTGACGTGAGGTTTTATGTTTCCCTCAATCCCAGAAAACTCCAATACCTCTTTGCCCTTAGCCTGTTGCAGGCAATTATAAAGAAGTAAAGATTCCGGGAACATGGCCTTTGAATAGACGCGTTTTTGCCACCTACCTTTGGAAACACAAAAAATAATGGGCCACTGGCTGGACAATAACTGGGCAAGATGTTCCCTGTCCGACCGTTTAAAATCGTAAGGGGAAAAGATAGAATCTACAAGGGCTCGCACCTCATGGGTTGGCCATCTAACCTTTACAGGCTCCAAGGCCTTCCACTGAGGTGAATAGTGGAGAAGAGGATATACCATAGCCGCGAGAAAAAATGCATCCCCGAGGCCTTTACCATCTGTTCCTACAAGCTTGTCGACCTCCTTAAGCATGGCCACCAGCAAATTCTTGGTTTTTTGAGAATTCCCACCTCCGGAAATGTAAATCCCAAGGCCTGGAAAGACCTGATAAAACATTCCGGATTCCAACATCAACCGAATCCATGGAGCAGCAAAACCAGACTTTATATCCTTTAACCACTCGTCACGCACCCTTGGAAGTGCACATAATCTTATCTTATCTTTATGGGTCAAAATGGCCTGCCATGTCAGTTCATCTATTTTGAAACCAGTCCTTGCCGCATGCCTTATAGCCCTAAGCATCCTAACAGGATCACGGATAAAACGTCTTTCGGGATCACCAATTGTCCTGATAACTCCATCCCTTAAGTCCCTGATCCCACCCACATAATCAATAACACTAAAATCTGCGATATTGTAAAATAGGCCATTAATGGTCAAATCCCGCCTAAATGCATCCTCCTTCGGGCTCCCAAAAATACTGTCTGGTCCCAATCCCTCTCGAAAGGCCTCCCTGTCATCAAGCTCAATCTGTCTTCTAAAGGTGGATACCTCTATTATCTTGCCTCCCCGAAAATATACGTGAACAAGCCTGAACCTTTTCCCAATTATCCTGCTGTAACGGAAAAGCTTACGGATTTCCTCAGGAGTAGCATCAGTACCTATGTCAAAATCCTTCGGTTTTTTTCCAAGAAGCAGATCCCTTACGCTTCCTCCAACAAGATAGGCCAGATAACCATGGTCCTTCAGCCTGTAAAGTACCTTTAGGGCCTCTGGCTCTATATTTCTCCTGCTTATACAATGATTGGGCCGCGGGATTATACTTGGGCTTGTATCTATATCTCTAAACAGACTTTTTTGAGAATCTTCAATAGATGGTTCTGGGATAAAAAACGAGGCGTCCTTTTTCCGTCTTGATGCTCTTTGTCTACGATGTCTTAGATTTCTGCGGGCCATTTTTTTTTGCATGCTGATTTAGGAAGACCGTTTAAAGACGGATATATCTATGTTGTATTTTTTTACCTTGTAATTAACTATCCGAAGACTTGTGCCAAGGAGCTTTGCGGCCCTTGTCTGATTACCTTTAGTCTCGGTAAGGGCCTCTATTATCAATTCTTTTTCAAAGTTAGCCACCGCCTCTTCAAATGATGGCCTGCCCCCAGATTCAGCCAGATCATCACCTGTAATCTGAAGATTTGCAGGAAGATGATGAATCCTCAAAATGTCTTCATCGCAGATAAGCACTGCCCTCTCTATATAGTTCTGCAGCTCCCTTACATTTCCTGGCCAGCTATACTGCATAAGACAATCAAGGGCGGCCTTAGAAAAACGTTTGATCTTCTTTTGGTGTTCTTGAGAAAATTTTTCAAGAAAATGTTCCGCAAGAAGGATAATATCGGTCTTTCTTTCCCTAAGAGGAGGAAGGAAGATAGGGAATACGTTCAATCTGTAGTAAAGATCTTCTCTAAACTCACCCCTTTCCATGGCCTCTTCCAGATTCTTGTGGGTTGCCGCCACGATCCTGCAATCTACCCGGATAGCTCTAGTTCCCCCTATCCTTTGAAATTCCCTTTCCTGTATGACACCAAGAAGCTTTATCTGTACACTAAGGGGTAGGTCACCAATTTCATCAAGGAAAATGGTTCCTTTGTTTGCAAGCTCAAATCTCCCCTTCTTTCTTTGAACAGCTCCAGTAAATGCCCCTTTTTCATAACCAAAAAGCTCGCTTTCGATTAGAGATTCAGGAAGCGCTGAACAGTTCACACTGACAAAAGGCCCCTTGGCATGACGACTGTTATAATGGATGGCCTTTGCTATCATAGACTTCCCGGTACCGCTTTCCCCTCGAAGCAATACTGTAGCGTTACTGTCTGCCACTCGCATTATCATATCAAAGACTTCCTGCATCTGACTCGAATTCCCAACAAGGCTCTCCACTTTGTACTTCTCTGCCAGCGCCATCTTTAGCTTTCTATTCTCAGACAAAAGAGACTGGCGTTCCTTGTTGGCCTCATGAAGCCTTATAACAGACTGGGCAATGATACTGCTTATTATAGTAAGCAGTCTCAAATCGTCCTCTAGAGAAACCCCAGGAGTCGCATACCTGTCTACGCTAAGGGCACCAATAGTAAAACTGCCATGATTGATGGGCACGCATATAAAAGAAATAGGCAGGTTGGATTCCGATGTCTTCCTACTGCGGGTGCGATTTAAAAATCGTGGATCTTTTGTAATATTTGGTATGACAATAGGCTGTCCAGTAGCCACAACCCGTCCAGTTATTCCCTCTCCAAGTTTGTAATGTCCCCTCTTTTTTGCCTCAAAGCTGAGCCCATGGGCCACTTCTATCTGCAACTCTGAAGAATCGGGGTTTAGTAAAGTGACCGTGCCCCTTATGAGTCCAAACCTTTGGGCAAGGATATCCAGGACATCCATAAGGGCTGCCCTAAGATTGTTGGAGCTAGAAAGGGTCTTGGCTACTTCGTAAAGGCAAGATAACTCCTCTATCTGGCGGCTATGAGAAATATTTTCTGAGGCAGAATAATCTATATCTGCCGCCCTGGCTTCTTTTCTCTTTTTTCCAGCAGCTTTCATCAGGGCTGAACTTTAATTGGATGTTACAATTTTGCAATATTTTTCATATTGCAACACGCCAGCCCTACACAAAAAAATAAAATTTCTCTAGAAAAAATGTATTTAAAAATCAAGCTAAGAGCAATCCAGGCCGCGTATTTTTAAAGGGCGCAGAGCCCCAATACTTACGGATACAGAGCCGGAAATCTAAGCCCGGCAGTCTCATCAAGGCCCGCCATAAGGTTCATATTCTGGATTGCCTGACCAGAGGCCCCCTTGCACAAATTGTCTATAACGGAAACAATAATGGCTCTGCCTGTCCTTTCATCCACCTTAAGCCCGATATGACACATGTTGGTTCCACGAACATTCAAGACATTGGGGAAATCTCCCCTAGGCAGGATTTTGACAAAAAATTTCCTTTTATAGAAGCTCCTGAGAGCCTTTCTAAGATCTTCTTCACGTTTTCCGGCCGAGACCTTTGCATATATTGTGGTAAGAATACCGCGAGACATCGGAACCAGATGAGGAGTAAAATTTATACAAACATCCTTACCTGCTGCCGCACTCAACTCCTGTTCTATCTCTGGCGTATGTCTATGTTCTGCAACCTTGTAAGCCTTAAATCCTTCATCTACCTCACAAAATAGAGTTGCGACACTAGCCCCTCTACCAGCACCGCTAGTTCCAGATTTTGAATCTACAATGATACCCTCTGGCTCCAAAAGCTCCTCTTTCAACAAAGGGACCAGAGGAAGAATAGTACTGGTTGGATAACAACCTGGATTTGCGACAAGTCGTGCCGATGAAATTGACGAACCATATATCTCTGGTAGGCCATAGACAACCTCTGCTAACAATTCAGGACACGAGTGCTCCTGGTACCACCTCTCATAAACATCTTTATCTCTCAAACGAAAATCAGCAGACAGATCTATCACCCTCACACCCCTTTCGAGAAGATCAGGCACTACATCCATAGCCGCTTGGTGAGGAACACATGCAAAAACGTAATCAGCTTCTCTGGCCAAGGAATCTAGAGAAGGCGCCTCGAAGCTCAAGTTATAAAAACCTGTAAGGGAAGGAAAAACTTCAGACACACGCCTGCCCGCCATCTGTCTGGATGTGACAGAGACAACTTGACAGCTTGGATGCAGGGCAAGAAGCCGCAGTAACTCAATACCTGTATAACCAGAACCACCTAAGATAGATACCTTGATTGCCATTAGGTCTTTTCCTCCATATCATAAAAACAAAAAAGGGAAGGCATTGCCTTCCCTTTTTTATCTCTTTCTTATCTCATATCCTAATTAACGTTTTGAGTACTGATACCTCTTTCTTGCGCCAGCCAAGCCATATTTCTTTCTTTCTTTTACCCTGGCATCCCGTGTAAGCAGACCCGCCTTTTTAAGGACTGGCCTAAGATCCGGATCCATCAACTGCAGTGCCCTAGCAATGCCGTGTCTCAATGCCTCTGCTTGACCGTTTTTACCTCCACCTTTAACCGTGGCCTTCACATCTATCTTACCAAGGGTATTAGTGATCTCAAAAGGCTCACTAACTACAAGCCTTGCCACAGCTATATCAAAGTAATCATCAAAATCTCTACCATTTACTGTTATCTTTCCAGTGCCTGGCGATATCCAGACCCTTGCTACTGCTGACTTTCTTTTCCCTGTAGCATAAACTGTATCCATATCTTACCATCCGTCCTTGTGGGTTAAATTTCAAGGGGTTCGGGCATCTGCGCTTGATGAGGATGTTCTGCCCCCTTGTAGACCTTGAGCTTTTTCAGCTGGTGCCTAGCTAACCTGTTCTTTGGGAGCATCCTACGCACTGCCAGCCTTATCATCTCTTCGGGTTTTTTCTCAAGCATCTGTCTAGCAGTCATCCTTTTAAGGCCACCAAGATATCCAGAATGCTTATAATACATCTTTTGATCAAGCTTTCTGCCTGTAAGCCTAATCTTTTCCGCATTGATTACAATGATAAAATCACCTGTATCAAGATGCGGAGTAAAGTCAGGACGGTGCTTGCCTCTAAGTCTCATGGCTATCTTGGTTGCAAGGCGACCGAGGACCTTGTCTGTGGCATCTATAACATACCACTTCTTTTCTATTTCGTTGACCTTTGGAAGCGGGGTCTTCATTAGTTACGCTCCTTAATCATGACACAATTATCTTGTGACCTTTTCAAAAAGGCATTCGGATTTCTAAATGAATCTGACACGATTGTCAAGGTAAAAAGATTGTACATAACGTCTTTTTTGTTTTACCCTTTCCAAAAACGAGGAGAAAAAAACAGTGTCTAATATCCAAGCGCTCGAGGCTATTTACAATTTCTATGACAACTTCTTAAGGGGGACACCTCTGGCCTGCAAAAAAGGATGTAGCACCTGCTGCACAACAAACGTCTCGATCACTACCCTTGAAGCCAAATATATTATAGAGTCTGGTCTCTTAACAAAGGAGCTACTTCAACGTCTGAGAGAAGCATCTACAAAAGAACATTTCATACCTAGCACTACAATAAATACATCTGCTGCCATGTGCCTTTCTGAAAATCAGGCACCAGAAGAGACCTCACCGATCACCTTTGATCCATGCCCACTTCTTACCGAGGATGGTCTATGCAGTATTTATGAAGCACGTCCTTTTTCTTGCAGGGCCATGAGCTCCGAAACACTTTGCACCGAAGGAGGAGAGGCATATATGACGCCCTTCCTAGTCACTGTCAATCTTGCGATATACCAGATACTAGAGCACATAGATGCAGAAGGCTGGTATGGGAACATGCTGGATATCATTGAAGTAGCCAGAATAAAAAGAGACCAAAGACACAGGACGATAGATGCAATGGAAGGCAAGGTGAAAACTAACCGTCCCTTGCCATGCTTTATTGTTCCTCCGGATGAAGTAATACGCTTTAAGTCCTTTATGCGGAGACTTTCAAAAAATGAATTTGGAGATGGGAAAAAAATAGGTGACCTGCTTCCAAAAGACTGGCAAATCTTAACATAAGTTGTTGTCATGTTGTTTAAGATGATGAGGGCTCTTGATTAATGCGAGCCCTCATACCATCTTTAACCGTATGCATGGGTCCCAAGCACACACTTTACTCCATATTTTTCTTCTACCATCTTCTTGAACTGCTCAAAATCATGATTCTTACACATGGGCTGTGCCTTTACCATGCAGTTACTTAGATGGACTACATCGACCTTTACGTTTTTCATAACCATACCAATGTTGTTGATGGTGGCCCTACCAGGACATTTGCATCGCAAAAAGGCAACCAAGACCGGATCTTCATAATTTGCAAACTCTCCATTCTTCTCTTTCACTGCATTGATGCATTTGTATTCACCAGGACAGCCATAACCTGCATCCATATAGGACCCGCAACCAATAACCAAGATATTCATGGCCTAACCTCCTGCAAGGTATATTATATATATTGAAACTACACCTTATAAGAAAATTTTCAAGAACGATTTGAGCCTAAGACTAGAACCAGCAACCTTATCCAACGTCTAGTTCTGGGGATCTGCCTCTGCCACCCAGGCCATAAAAAGCTCATAGGTAATGGCCACAATTACAGCACCAAGGAAAAGTCCAATTATTCCAGATACCATCATGCCACCAAGGGCACCAAGAAGTATAACAAGCATCGGGATTCTCACTCCTCGCCCCATAAAAAGCGGTTTTAAAAAACTATCACTCGCGCTTACAATTATGCACCAGACAAGAAAAATCACTGCTGGTGCAGTGTCTGAGACCGTAAAAACCCAACCGGACACCGGCCCGAGAATAAGTATTGGAGGAAGTTGAATGACCGCGCATACCAATACCAGCACAGCCCACAAACCGGCTAAAGGCACACCCATAACAAGCATACCCGCGGCAGCAAGCACAGACTGAATAATAGCAACCCCTACCACTCCAAGCATTACCGCCCGTATAGTAGATGTAGCAAGATTTACTATTTCAGGCCCCTTTTCCCCTGAAAAACGACATATTATCCGTCTGGTGGCAAAGGCAGCTTCTTGGGCGTTGGCCAACAAGGCAGATGCCACAATTATCGATACGACAAAGAGAAACACGGCCTTTAGTCCTCCACCTGCCAGCCCAATAAGATAAAGGACAGCGCTTTTTAACTGGGGTTCAAACTGTTTAACAAGACCAGTCAAATTCTCTGATGCAAACGTCCACAACTTTGCTGCGGCAGGCCCTATAACCGGCCACTGATTGACACTATTAGGAGGTGGAGGAATCGAGATGTGGATCTTATGTATATCTTTTATATATGGCTGCAGGACCTGAAAGGATGAAGCGGAAAGCATTATTACTGGAATCACTAAGGTTAACATTATAGCAACAGCAAACAATATGGCAGCAAGCTTCCTCCTGCCCCCAAGCCACAAAGCACACCTAGAGATGAAAGGTTCAACAGCTATTGCAATAATTACCCCCCAAATCAAAGGCATTAAAAATGGTCTAATTATCTGATAGGTCCAGACAACGAGGGCAGCAACAACTGCTATTCTTATAGCCGCCTCCATTGCATTCTTTTCAAAACTCCTGTTTTCGTCCATCCTCCCCCCATACACTTGCTATATTCTTGGACAAAAAATTTAAGGCCTAAGGAACTATTCACGATTTTAACATAATTGCGCTTATTGCCCACCAAATACCTGAATCAGCTGAAGACAATGAAAAAATCGCCAGTGTCTTTAAAGAGTAAGCCTTTTATTTATTGACGCTTTTATACTTTTTAATGATAATGCCCTGATCCAAACAAAAACTCGATAGAAGTTGTGAAAAAAATGGAATTTTCTCCCAAGGACAGAAAGTTTATGCGCATGGCCTTAAGGCTCGCAGAAAAAGGGCGTGGCTATACCAGACCCAATCCACCGGTAGGGGCAGTTATAGTAAAAAATGGCCAAGTGGTGGGAAAAGGGTGGCACAAAAAAGCTGGTACCCCCCATGCAGAAGTAAATGCCATAAGAGATGCAGGGAGATTGGCCAAAGATTCAGATCTATATGTTACCCTTGAACCCTGCAATCATACAGGGAGGACCCCGCCATGCACCAAGGCAATCTTGGAGGCAGGGATTAAAAGGGTGGTAATTGGTGCTACGGATCCAAATCCAAAGGTCAAGGGAGGAGGCGTTGAATTTCTACGTCAAAAAGGGCTTCGGGTAGAGACAGGCTGTTTAAGAGACAGATGCATGCTGCTCATTGCACCATTTGCAAAACACGTACGCACTGGCCTTCCATGGATTCGGGCAAAGGTTGCCTCAAGCCTCGATGGTAAAATTGCTACCAGAACTGGACATTCTAAATGGATCACTAATGAAAGGGCCAGAGCCCTTGGCCAAGAAATTAGAAGATGGAGTGATGCCATCTTGGTTGGCAAAAACACAGCACTTCTTGACAATCCTAGGCTTACCTTTAGAAAAAGAGGCTGGCCTGAAAAACCTCTTTTGAGAGTCATACTTGATTCCAGGCTCTCTCTGCCCTTAGACTTACGAGTGTTTGATGTCTCGGACATCATGCCTACGTTGATTGTAACCACCTCAAAGGCCCCACTCCGCAAGAAGCAACAACTAATTAATATGGGGGTGGAAGTAGAGGAGTTACCAGCCAACAGTTCTGGTGGCATAGACATCCAGGCCCTAATTACACATCTAGGCAACAAGGGAATCCAATCGGTACTTGTCGAAGGTGGAGCCAGCGTACACGGAACCTTCTGGGACAAAACCCTTGTTGACGAGGCCTTTTTCTTTTTTGCTCCTATTGTAATAGGAGGAAGCTCAGCACCAACATCTGTATTAGGAACTGGAGCAGAAACCGTGACAGATGCACCTTGCCTCAAAGGCGTGACCATTAGACGCCTTGGCAACAACTTTTTTGTTCACGGTTTGGCAAACCGGATAGAAAAATTTTGGAGTTAGGCCATGTTTACAGGTATTATTCAAGGACTCGGGGCAGTTACTGGGATATCTCCCATAAAAAATGGTACGAGGCTGTTTATTAGACCTGAATTTGAGCTTAAAGAACCTCAGCTTGGAGAATCCATTGCAGTAAATGGAGTATGCCTGACATTAACCTCCATGAAATCGGGTGCCTTTAGTGTAGATGTCTCTCCAGAGAGCCTAAAACGTACAACCCTTTCCAGCATCAAGATAAATGACAAAGTCAACCTAGAACGGGCATTGCGTCTCTCTGACAGGCTGGGAGGGCACATTGTCAGTGGCCATGTGGATACTGTAGCTAGAGTGACTTCAAGAGATGAAAGGGGAGACTTTATATTTTTTTCCTTTTCTCTAGATCCATCCCTTGATAGATACATCATAGAAAAAGGTTCTATCGCCATAGACGGGATAAGTCTTACTGTGAACAGATGCAGGCCTGGCAGTTTTTCTGTTGCCATAATTCCTCATACAGCCAAGATGACAACCCTTTCTTTTAGAAAGGCAGGAGATGAGGTAAATATTGAGCTTGATGTGCTTGGAAAGTATATTGAGAAATTGCTTCTGCCCTCAAAAGATGGGGCAAGTAAAAATAAGCCGTCAGTTGATATAGAATTTCTCGCCAGACACGGCTTTGTTTAAAAAAAGATTTTTGTTAAAAATTACTCACAGGCAGGTGCAAGGAAAATGCCAGTTGCAACCATAGAAGAAGCAATAAAGGACATAAAAGAAGGCAAAATGGTCATCCTAGTAGATGACGAAGACAGGGAAAACGAAGGCGACCTTTGCATGGCTGCAGAGAAGGTGACTCCTGAAGCTATAAATTTCATGGCAAAGTATGGGAGAGGCTTGATATGTTTAGCCCTTGAGGGTGCCATCGTTGATAAGCTTGGCCTTCCCATGATGGCCTCTAAAAACACCAGCCGTTTCGGTACGGCCTTTACTGTATCTATTGAGGCAAGACGAGGAGTGACAACAGGGATCTCTGCCCACGATAGGGCAACCACTATCCAGACGGTAATGAGAGATGACTGTACCCCAGACGATATAGCCACTCCAGGCCATGTCTTCCCTCTAAGGGCCAGGGACGGCGGTGTACTTGTGCGGGCTGGCCAGACAGAAGGCTCTGTAGACCTTGCGCGCCTTGCAGGACTGAAACCTGCTGGTGTCATATGCGAAATCATGAAGGATGATGGCACCATGGCCCGAATGCCAGACCTTGAGGTATTTGCCCAGGAGCACGGACTCAAAATCGTCACCATTGCCGATCTCATTGCCTACAGGCTAAAAAATGAAAGCTTGGTCAAAAGAGAGGTGGAAACCAGGCTACCTTCTGCGTATGGAGGTCAGTGGAAACTCATTGCCTATACATCTTTGCTGGACAAACACGAACACATTGCCCTTGTTATGGGAGATCCAAACTTTGGACCAAGCGACGAAATACTGGTCAGAGTCCATTCAGAATGTTTGACAGGAGACGTATTTGGTTCTCTGAGATGCGACTGTGGCCCTCAACTCAGACATGCCATGATGCAAATAGGCAGAGAAGGCAGGGGGGTCTTGTTATATATGAGACAAGAAGGCAGGGGGATAGGCCTTCTTAACAAGCTCAAGGCCTATTGTCTCCAGGATAGGGGCAAGGACACAGTAGAAGCCAACCAAGAACTTGGATTCAAGGCCGATTTGAGAGACTATGGGGTGGGGGCCCAGATTCTGCGGGATCTAGGCATCAGAAAGATGCGCCTTATGACCAACAATCCCAAAAAGATAGTTGGACTCGAAGGCTACGGGCTAGAGGTCGTAGAACGCGTCCCAATCGAAATCCCTCCCCATGAGGAAAACCTCCGCTATCTCCAATGCAAAGCGGAAAAATTGGGGCACCTCTTACAGCTCGACAAGGTAAAGGAGAAGATAGATGCCTAAGACATACGAAGGACACTTAGATGCTAAAGGACTCAAAATAGGAATAGTGATATCCCGTTTCAACGAATTCATATCAACAAAGCTCTTGGGCGGTGCAATGGATGCATTGATTCGCCATGGCATCTCTGATGACGACGTTGAAGTTGCCTGGGTCCCGGGTGCCTTTGAGATCCCTCTTGTAGCCAAAAAGATGGCCGACTCGGGTAAATATGACAGCGTCATCTGTCTTGGCTGTATTATTAGAGGGGCAACACCTCACTTCGATTATGTAGCTGCCGAATCTTCAAAGGGCATTGCCCAGGTAGCCATGAGGTCCAGCTGTCCTGTTGCCTTTGGCATTCTCACTACAGAGACCATAGAGCAGGCGATAGAAAGGGCTGGTACAAAGGCCGGGAACAAAGGCTGGGATGCTGCCCTTGCTGCAGTAGAGATGGCCAATCTCCTCAAGTCTATAGAGGGTTAATGCCAACAAGACGAAAAGGAAGGGAGATAGCCCTCCAGATACTCTACCAAGCGGACTGGGAGAAGGAGATGGAGTCACAGGAAACGGTAGAGTTTGCGAGCAGGGCACTTGAGGAGTATCAAAACAATCTTGCTCCAGCTAACGCCATCCATGAACCCGAACTTAAGCGATTTATCTCGAATTTAGTAACAGGTGTACTTCAGCGGCGCTCTGAAATTGATGAGATCATAAGCAAATTTTCTAAGGGCTGGAAAATACACAGGATGGCCATGGTGGACAGGAATATACTTAGGATGGGCATATTCGAACTGTGCTTTCATCCAGATATCCCTCCCAAGGTAGCTATAAATGAGGCAGTGGAACTAGCTAAAAAATTTGGTGACGCCAACTCTCCAAGCTTCATAAATGGTATTCTAGATTCTGTTTATAGAAAATACTGTGCTCAAAAAATGAATATCCAAAGCTAGTAACAACAGGGGTAGTACCGCCATGAAATACAATTTTTCAGACATAGAGGAAAAACAACAAAGACTTTGGGAGAAAGAGGAGCTTTTCCGGTTAGACGACAAAAATGCCAAGCGGCCTTACTATTGTCTTGAGATGTTTCCCTATCCATCAGGCCGGATTCATATGGGCCATGTCAGAAACTATTCTATAGGAGACGTAATTGCCCGTTATAAGAAAATGCAAGGTTTCGATGTGCTCCATCCGATGGGTTGGGATGCCTTTGGACTCCCGGCTGAAAATGCCGCGATTAAACATAAAATCCATCCTGCCAAGTGGACGTATGAGAACATAGATTACATGCGTACCCAGCTTAAAAGAATGGGACTCTCCTATGACTGGTCAAGGGAGATAGCCACTTGTGACCCCAAATATTATAAGTGGGAACAGTTATTTTTTATAGAGATGCTTGAACGCGGCTTGGTCTATATGAGAAAGGCCAAGGTTAACTGGTGTGAAAGCTGTCAGACGGTGCTAGCCAATGAGCAGGTGGAAGACGGCCTTTGCTGGAGATGTGACAACCAAGTGGTGGAACGGGAGCTAGACAGCTGGTTTTTTAAAATCACTAAATATGCTGAGGAACTTCTTGCTGGATGTGAGAAACTCAAAGGATGGCCTGAAAAGGTCCTCACCATGCAAAAAAATTGGATAGGAAAAAGCACGGGTGCTGAAATTGATTTCCCGGTAAAAGGCAGACATGAAATAATAAAAGTCTTTACCACCAGACCTGATACCCTTTTTGGCGTCACCTTTATGAGCATATCGCCAGAACATCCCTTGGCCTTGGAGCTTTCAAAAGGCACAGATAAAGAAGAAGAGGTAAGGGCCTTTATAGAAAAGTGGAAGGCCTCTTTAAAGAGCGAGCGTTATGGCCAGACAGAAAAAGAGGGTGTATTCACAGGGAGTTATGCAATCCATCCTTTAACAGGAGAAAAAATCCCTATTTTCATAGCCAATTTCGTGCTCATGGAGTATGGAACAGGAGCAGTAATGGCTGTTCCAGCTCACGATCAAAGAGACTTTGAATTTGCCAAAAAGTATGGGCTCCCCATAAGATTGGTAATAATGCCCAAGGACAAGATTCTTAAAGAAGAAGAAATGAAAGAGGCCTGGGAAGGCCCTGGTGTACTTGTAAATTCTGGTCAGTTCGATGGCCTAGACAACGAAGATGCCAAGAAAAAAATTATCAATTTTTTGGAAAAAGAGGGCAAAGGCAAGAAAAAAGTCACCTATCGTCTTCGTGACTGGGGAATATCCCGCCAACGTTACTGGGGTGCACCCATTCCTATTATTCACTGTCCAAAGTGCGGTCCTGTGCCAGTAAAGAAGGAGGATCTGCCTGTTGAGCTTCCATTTGATGTAGAGTTTGACCCTTCTGGACGCTCACCCCTTCCTCAGCTTGAAAGCTTCTGGAAAACCACTTGCCCAAAGTGCGGAGGGCCTGCCAAACGTGAAACCGATACAATGGATACATTTGTAGAGTCGTCTTGGTATTTTGCCAGATACATATGTCCTGACGAGGATTCCAAGCCCCTGGATAAAGATAGAGTGGATAAATGGCTCCCGGTTAACCAATATATAGGAGGTATTGAACATGCCATATTACACCTTCTTTACTCCAGATTCTTTACCAAGGCATTGAGAGACCTTGGATACCTCTCAGTAGATGAACCTTTTGATAGACTATTAACCCAAGGCATGGTCCTTAAAGATGGGGCCAAGATGTCTAAGTCCAAAGGGAACGTGGTTGATCCAAACACAATGATAGAACGTTATGGTGCAGATACTGTCCGTCTATTTATCCTTTTTGCAGCACCGCCAGAAAGAGACCTTGAATGGAGTGACAGAGGGGTAGAAGGGGCCCACAGATTCATACAAAAACTCTGGCGTCTTGTAACTGAAAACTTGGATCAACTGGCAAAAGCAGACTGTTCCAGAGAGGAACTTGCTAACCTTTGCAAGAAGAACAAGAGGCTGAAAAACACAAGGCAAAAGACCCATCAGACCATAAAAAAGGTTACCGAAGACATTGAGGACAGATATCATTTTAATACAGCAATAAGCGCGGTGATGGAACTTGTAAATGAAATAACTGCATCATTGCAAGATGACAAGGCAAAAAAGCAAGAAGGCTTCTGGCAGGTGATGCGTGAAGCACTCGAGTCTGCCCTATTGCTCTTAAGCCCTATGATTCCACATGTTACATCCGAGCTGTGGAAACTCTTGGGACACTCGAGCTTAATTGCAACGGAACCTTGGCCCAAGTATGATGAAGAGGCAGCCAAAAAAGATAGCGTCGTTATTGTAATTCAGATAAAAGGCAAAGTACGTAGTAAAATCAAGGTCCCTGCGGGGGCAAGTCAGGATAAGGTGTTACAGCTTGCCAAGAAGGAACCAAACATCTTAAGATACATTAATGGGAAGAAAATAAGAAAAGTGATATACGTTCAGGACAGGCTCCTTAATATTGTGGTGTAAAAATGTATTTAAAAAGGTTGGCTGCTATCATTATTTTACTTTTTACAGCAACCACATCTTTTTATTCTTGTGGATACCATAGGCAGGAAACAGATGTGCAACTTCCTTCATGGATTAAATCCATTTACATTGCTCCATGGAAAAATAACAGTACAGAGCTTCATCTAGGCCAGTGGATTACAGAAGAACTTCGGCAAGAATTTCTTAGAGACTCTGGCCTTGCCATGGTGCCCAAGGATGAGGCAGATATAATCTTGGAAGGACGCATAGAAAGTGCATACACCACTGGACTTTCCTATGTACGCTATGATGTATCTGTTGAAAGACGTATCGGGGTAGAATGTTCGGTAAGACTCATAGATGCAAAAACAGGGAAAGAGATCTGGAAAAGCCCACCTATTTATAGGGAAGAGGGGTTTTACGTAGGGAAAAGCCTTATGATGACAGAAGGATTTAAAGAAAACGCTCTTAAAAAAATCAGCCAGGATATCGCCCAAATTATTCATCACAGAATTGCAGGCGTCTATTGATATCCCCAAAACAGCTATACCAATCTGATGTGTCTTCTAAGCTAGGATCTCCATTTATTAGATACCACCACAAAGCATATTCCATTAACCCGCACCAAAAGGCTTCTGCTTTGGCATTCTCAATGCAATGGCAATTAATGAGCTTTTAAGATATTCACTATTTTATCCTAAAGGAGCCTTACAATGGAGTGTTTAAAGGTTTTTCCCAAAATGGCCTTGATATTGTTTTCTGTTGGCATGTTGGTTTTTGCGTACACTGATTATGGACTAGGTGCATCTAGAACCGAGCTTTCCATTGAAATTCCTGCCACTATTCAAGTCTTTAAGAGAGAAGTAAAGGGTGGAGGAAAATTTTTATCAAGGGCAGCAGGGTATCTAATATTTCCCAATGTTTACAAAGCAGGATTTTGGTTTGGAGGAGAATATGGCGAAGGGGCTTTGCTAGTACATGATAAGATAGTTGATTATTATAATATCATGGGGGCGTCCTTTGGCTTGCAACTTGGAATTCAGAGAAAATCAATAGTTGTAGTATTTCTTACTAAAAGTGCCCTTCGGGATTTTCGAAGAAGCAATGGCTGGAAAGTCGGCGCTGACGGTTCAGTCGCCATTGCAAAGTGGGGTGTGGGTGAAGACATTAATAACATCGATTTCAAAGATCCAGTGGTTGGTTTTGTATTTGATAACCAGGGCCTCATGTTCAACCTTACCCTGGAAGGAGCAAAGTTTACCAAGATAAAGAGATAAAAAGCACAAGGAATATATCTGATGAAGGAAATCAAATGGCCTACAGATGAAGAGCTTTTTATCTTAAGGCAGGCGGCGAGAGACCTTCGTTTTTTGCTTGCCCGTGGCTATGCTAAAAATTCAGCCATAACCTTTGTGGGCAATCACTATCAACTTGGTAAGCTTTATCGTAATCTGCTCTTTAGGGCTGTATTCCCGCGCGATTTGTGTCTAAAGCGAAGACAAAAAAGACTTAAGGTATCCAATCTTTTAGGCCAGAAGCTTCTTGTAGATGGGTACAATTGCTTTATAACTCTTGAAAGTGCTCTAAAAGGAATGCCAATAATAAGATGTGACGATGGTTTTGTAAGGGATATCAGTGGGGTTTTCCGAAGCTTCGTCCCTTCTGATACAACAGCGCGGGCCTGGGAGCTCATGAAAAGCGTATTTACACGTTATACCCCAAAAGACATTACGTTCTTTCTTGATGCCCCCTATTCAAACAGTGGCGAATTTTGCGCGCAGATACGCAACTGGCTGTATAAGGCAGAGCTTAATGGGGACTGTGTGCTTTTGAAAGGTCCAGAAAGAGAGATGGGAATTGATCAAGGGGTGGTAATTACAGGAGATTCTATCATTATAGAGGCTAGTGCACAGGTCTTTGATTTAACTGGTCATATAGTAAGCAAGGTCTTACGAATTTGTCCGCTATGGCTATAATTAATTAAAATTAATAAAGATATGGTTTAAACAGATAGAAAAGAGCTATTCCAATGATAAAAAATATATAATTTGCAACGACAAACTTCCTTGTAAATGCAGTGATGTTCACTTCTTTTTTGCTGATATAAATTTTATATGCAATAAGGTTGGCGAGAGAACCAACAAGCCCTCCGAATCCTCCAACATTTGTTCCCCACAAGAGGGCCTTCCAATTAGAGGTAAACTTTGCAAAAAGCAAGGCAGCAGGTACGTTGCTTATCACCTGACTGCTGAGTGAAGATAGTAAAAAAATGTGATCCGAATGTTCTATCACTGATTCGAATATGGCCTTCATGTTTTCAGATACACCAAGAAAACAGAGCATGGTCAAAAGCAGGCCGTAATCGATTCTGAAACAACCTGGATCGAAAACGAGTATTAAGAGTATCAAAATTATTGCTGTGGTCAGGGGCAGTATCTTCAATATAGTCAAAATGACCAGCAGATTCGCTATGATATAAAAAACCCCTTTTTTATCAACAAGTATACCTTCTTGCTCCAAGTTGGGATGGGATTGCGTATCGACAAGATATAAAGAACAAAAGATTAGCACGATTAGAAAAGCCAAAGAAAACGGGGCAATAGCGGCAAGAAATGCTAAAGGATCGATGTTATAGTGCCAGTAGATATAAAGATTTTGAGGATTGCCAAAGGGGGTCATGGCAGAGCCTGCATTTGCTGCAAGGGATTCTAGTATTACCAACGTCTCTATATTTTTAAACCTAAGACTTAATGTTATTGGCACTACCACCACTAGAGCCGCATCGTTTGTAAAAAGCATGGATGTAAAAAAGGTAATAAGCGTAAATTTAAGGGCGATCAAAGAGTCGCCTTCCAATTTGCAGGCCACGTTTTTAATAAAGCCGGTATTTTCAAGCCCTTTAACAGTTACAAAGAGAGAGAAAAGCAGAAAAAGGATATCTATATCAGCCTTAGGAATATGGGGAATGCCTTTTAAAAAAAGGCTCGATATTATAAGTCCGGCAATGGAACCAAGGGAAAGCCATTCCTTGGTCAACAAATCGATCAAGGCCTTTTTTCTGTTGGTCACATTCTCCTCATGTTAACAATTCCTGGCCCTGTCTTGGGTGAATTGATTTAAGGCCACCTCTTGAAATTGTTGTCTTAACTTACTAACAAATTATAATGATCATGTGACTAAAATACCACTTAAAATTAAAAATTTCGAATTTGACCTTGTTTCAATTAAGCCGATATCATGAGAGTTATTGTATTTTGATATCAAGTACTTATTTTGCAAAATTCTAACGATCTTGTAATGTCTTTATCTGGCGTTTATGTTGAAATTGATTGAATGAAATTTAATGGAGAACTTTTAAAAATCAGACAATGAAGATACTTGTATATCCACATGAAATTTTAAA
>Ga0256914_1001197_pt1 | contig 24392 bp, 27 predicted proteins | sample HulkmetaG_FD_191571 | JGI IMG/M metagenome (GOLD analysis project Ga0256914, IMG submission 191571) | Hydrothermal chimney microbial communities from Main Endeavour vent field at the Juan de Fuca Ridge, Pacific Ocean - Hulk | ecosystem: Environmental > Aquatic > Marine > Hydrothermal vents ... | reverse complement strand
GGTTTTCGTCCGGTTTGCTCGATTCGTTGAGCAACAAATTGGGCAGGCGGCAAAAAGTTCCCCCCGCCGGGGCAGGATAGATATGCCCCCGCCCCGGCGGGAACCGCCACGACCACATCCACCCCCGGAAAAAGAGGGACCACCCCCGGCGGAATCCCAAGGCCCGGGCTCCCTCGCCGCGCCGGGAGGAAGGCCGCCTTGGCCCGGTCCTCCTCCTTCAGGCCAGGGCGGGGAGCAATTCCATGGGAACGGCCCGTCTCAGGCCGTCGGCCTTGCGCTGTTCCTGGATTTCCCTGCAGATCCTCTCCAGCTCCCTCGCCGCCTCGGGCATCTCCACCTCCAGGAAGGCCTGGCTCAAGGGGCCCAGGACGAGGAGCTCCGAGTCTTCCAGGGCCCTCACCCGGAAACCGTGGGGCGCCTTCTCCAGGAAAGCGCCCTCTCCGATGACCTGCCCAGGAAGGGCCAGGACGGCTTCTTCCTTGCCCTGGCGGCTTCCAGGCCGGGAGAATTTCACCAGCCCTTTCCGGACGAGCATCATGGACAGGGAGAGCTCCCTGTCGGGGGGACAATTCTCTCCCTCTCTCAGGGGAAGGAGCCTCAACACCCCGGTGATCTGGTAGAGGATCTCCCGGGGAGCGGAATGGAAGGGCCGCCTCTCGGCCAGGAAGTTCACGATCCCCAGGCCCTTCTCCTGGACCGCCTTCTGGAGGTCCTTCTTCAGGCCCGTCGGGATTTCTATGAAGGTGAATCCCGTGAGGAAGCTCTCGCTCCCCCCGCTCCCCCTCTCCAGGTTGGAGCGAACGCACCGGGCCTTGAACTGGAGGGGCCTCTTCACCCCCGGGAAGGAGAAGGTGATCCGGTATTCCCGGTCGGGGGGAACCCTCTTCTCCAAGGAGACCAGGATCCCCGAAGTGGAAAGGTTCCGGGAGAGGCCGATCTCCATCCGGCCCCTCTCCAGGTCTTCCACCTCCACGGGGAGGAAGAGGGAAACACGCAGGTCCTCGCGGCTGGGCATGATCTCACCTTTCCCCTGCTTGATCGGCTCCCGGACCGCCCGGGACAAAGAGGGGCCGGGAAAAAAGGGGCCCGCCTCCTGTTCCGCATCGAGGCGGCGGCGGGAAACCTCCCTGGGAAGGGGAAGAAGGGAGACGCCCGGGGAAAGGCCGGGCCTTCAATCCAGGACGAGGGCGGCCAATTCTTCCGGCTCCACCATCCTCCCGGGACCCTCGTCCCCGTCGGCGAGCCTCCCCCGTGCCGGACCGGCGATCTCCCAGCCCGCCGCCTCCAGGGCGGCCACGTTCTTCTGGACCAGGGGGTTCTCCCACATGAGCTGGTTCATGGCGGGGGCCAGGATCCTCCTTCCCCTCACGCAAAGCAACGTGGCGGAAAGAAGGTCGTCGGCCATCCCGGCGGCCATCCTGGCCAGGAGGTCCGCCGTGGCGGGAGCGACCAGGGTGACCTGGGCCCACCGGCCCCAGGAGACGTGGGCCCCCACTCCGTCTTCCGCAAAGGAGAGGGATTCCACCAGGACGGGCCCCCGGGTGACCCCCTGGAAGGACAGGGGGGTCACGAAACGGGCCGCCGCCGGGGTCAGGATCACCCGGACCGAAGCGCCCCGGCGGGCCAGGAGGGACGCCAGGGCCACCGACTTGTAGGCGGCGATCCCGGCGGATACGCCGAGAAGGATTCTCTTCTCCTTCATCCGTCCCCCTCCCCGGAGAGCCCCAGGAGTGCCCGCACCTCCTCCACCGCCCTTGCCAGGTCGTCGTTGCGGACGAAGTGGTCGTAGACCCGGCCCCTGCGGGCCTCCTCCCACTCCCGGCGGGCGATCCCCAGCCTCTTCCGGATCTCCTCTTCGGTTTCGGTCCCCCGCTTCCGGAGCCTTTCCTCGAGAACCTCCATGGAAGGGGGCTCGATGAACACGTAGATCCCCTCCACGCCGGCCTCCCTCAGCTTGGTCGCCCCCTGGAGCTCGATCTCCAAAAGGACCGTCTTCCCCTCCCGGAGGCCCTCCTCCACGGGTTTCCTGGGTGTCCCGTAATACCTGCCGTTGTACTGGGCCCACTCGAGGAACTCGCCCCTCTCCACCATGGAGAGGAAGGTCTCCTCCGGGAGGAAGATGTAGTCCCGCCCCTCCACCTCCCCGGGCCGCCTGGGCCGTGTCGTGGCGGAGACGGAGAAGAAGACCCGGGGGTCCCGGGCCAGGGCCCTGCAGATGGAGGTCTTCCCCGACCCGGAAGGACCGGAGATCACCCCCAGAATTCCACGGGAGGTTTCAGGCAAAGGTCTACTCCAGGTTCTGGACCTGCTCCTTGAGTTTCTCCGCTTCCGCCTTGAGCTCCACCACCAGGTGGGCGATCCCCACATCGCCCGCCTTGGTCCCCAAGGTGTTGATCTCCCGCCCCATTTCTTGGAGGAGGAATTCCAGGCGCTTCCCCACCTCGCCGCCCTTTTCCACGAGGTGCTCCCACTGGGCGAGGTGGCTCTCCAGGCGGACCACCTCCTCGGTGAAATCCATCTTCTCCAGGAGGAAGGCCGCCTCCTGGTAGACCCGGTCGCCCTGTTCCTTCCCTTCCAGGAAGGGGGCAAGGACCTCTTCCAGCCTTCCCGCCAGGCGCTTCCGGGCCTTCTCCTGGACCTGGGGGGCCAGCTTCCGGATCCTCCCCAGGAGCCTCCCCATGCGGGCCCTTCTCTTCTCCATGTCGGCCACCAGGGCGGCCCCCTCGCGAAGGCGCATCTCCTCCAACTGGTCCAGGGCCTCCCCCAAGGCCTGGAGGGCCTTCTTCCGGACCTCCCTGGGATCGGGCCCCTGGGATTCCAGGACCACCCCGGGCAACTCCACGAGGCGGGCCAGGTCCAGCCCCGCCGGAATGCCCAGCTCCTTCTCCAGGCCCTTCAGTTCCTTCACGTAGGAGGCCAGGTATTCCCGGTCCAGCAGGGTTCCGGGAGGGGCCGTCCTCTCCAGGTCCACCCGCAAGGTCAGGGAGCCCCGGCGGACCCTCTTGCGGACCCCTTCCTCCAGGGGGCCTTCCAGGTAGGCCGCCTCCCGGGGGACGCGGATCTTCACCTGGAGGAAGCGGTGGTTCACCGCCCGGACTTCCAGGTCCAGGCCGAAGCCCTTCCCGGTCCGGCGCCCGGCGCCGAAACCGGTCATGCTCCGGATCCCCTTCCGGCGGGCCGCCAAGGGAGAGGCCCCCGGCCTACTTTCCTCCCTGGCCGGAGGAAGGAGCCTGGGGCGCTCCTCCTCCCGGCTGGACCGGCCCCGGGGCGGCCGCTTTCTTGGGGAGTCTCGTCACGGACCGGGCCAGCCTGCCCACGGGGTGGATGAAGACCGCCGAGAGGATGAAGACCGCCGCGATGGCGAAGGTGAACTTGTTGATTCCCCCCGGCCGGACGCCGAAGGTCTCGGCTCCCACGCCGCCGAAGGCCTCGCCCAGTCCGCCGCCCTTGCTCTCCTGGAGCAGGATCACCACGATCAGGACGAAGGCCGACACGAAGAAGGCCGCCCAAAGAAGAAATTCCAGGATCTTGAAGAAAAACACCGGTGTTCCGTCTCCTACCGCCTTCCCGGCGGTATCTCAGCGGTCGTACTCGATGATGGGCAGGAAGAGGTCGGGCTTCAGGCTGGCCCCACCCACCAGCACTCCGTCCACCTCCTCCACGGCCATCAGGTCTTTCACATTGTCCGGCTTGACGCTCCCTCCATAGAGGATCCGGATGGTCGAAGCCGCTTCGGGGCCGAAAGAATCCTTGAGTCTACCACGAATGAAGGCGTGTACCTCCCCCGCCTGCTCGGGCGTGGCGTTCACTCCCGTCCCGATGGCCCAGACCGGCTCGTAGGCGATGGTCACCCTGGAGGCCTGCTCGGGCCGAAGACCCGAAAGGCCGGCCTTGAGCTGCTTGTCCACCACCTGCCTGGTCCTCCCGGCCTTCCTCTCCTCCAGGGTCTCCCCCACGCAGAGGATGGGAAGGATGTCGGCCTTCAGGGCGGCCTGGACCTTGAGGCCCATCACGTCGTTGGGCTCCTTGAAGATGTGCCTCCTCTCGGAGTGCCCGACCAGGACCCTGGTGGCCCCCACGTCCCGGAGCATGGGAGCCGACACCTCCCCTGTGAAGGCCCCCTGGTCCTCGTGATGGAGGTTCTGGGCGCCCACCCCCAAAGGGGATCCCTGGGCCACGGCGACTACGTCGGCAAGGTACACGAAGCTGGGGAAGACGGCCACTTCCCGGTCGTCTCCATCCCCGAGACGGCCCTTGATGGTCTTCACCAGGTCCAGGGCCGTCATCCGGTCCAGGTTCATCTTCCAGTTGCCGGCGATGTAAGGTTTCCGGCCAGAAAAATCCGCCACCGTTCCACTCCTTCCCCCCGGTTCGGAGGGGGAACCACTTGGAAAGTTGCAACTTAGGCGTTTCCCCCCCTCCTGTCAATCAGGATTGCCCGGGCCCCCCCGGCCTGGAAGGAGGGAGGGGAATGGACCTTGCTTCCAGCCCTCCCGGAAGGGAAAAAGAGGAAGAAAAAGGGGAGGAAGGCAACAGCGAGGGAGGACGACCATGGCCAAACGAATCGACGAGATCTGGGCGGAGACTCCTGGGCTTCCCAAGGCGGCCTTCCTGGGCGGACTGGGCCTCTACGCAGCGGGGCACGTCCTCTCCTGGTTCGGCGACGCCTGGCTCTGGAGCCGGATCTACACCACCACCATCTCCCTGGGCCAGCTCATGGCCTGGACGGGAGCCGCCCTCTGCGCCGCCTGTCTTTTGGGGGGAGGCCTTGCCGCTCCCAAAGACTAGCCCCCCCGCCTAGAATCGGACCTGCCCCTATCCCCAGGTCGGTCTCCAAAGGGCAGGAACGATGAAAGACGAACGATCCCCCCGGGCGGCCCGGACCTCGCCGGTCCCGGCCCTCCTCCTCTTCGCCCTCTTCCTCCAGGCCCCCCCCTGCGGGGCCCAGCAGTTGCTCCAGAACGGGGACTTCGCCAAGGCCCTGCCCTGGCCCTGGAACCATCCCCTCTACGGGAAGAACGTGGTCTCCCTGGGCGTGGACCCCAAGGGCGGCGTGGGGGGAACGCCCTGCCTCTACATCGAGGGCAAGGTCCCCCGGGGGATGCGGGAGTGGTATCAAAACGTCAAGGACGGTATTCCCAAGGGCCGTCCCGTGACCCTCACCGTCCAGGTCCGGACGGAGAAGGTCACCGGCGCCGCCTGGGTCCAGATTGCCGCCAAGAAGGGAATCCGCTTCCTCTCGGCCGCCACCACCCGGTGGGCCCACCCCCTCTCGGGCGACACCCCCTGGAAGAGGCTGGTCCTGACCTTCCAGGTCCCCAAGGAGGCCGACCTCCTCCAGGTCTCCGCCGTCCTGGAGGGAAAGGGGAAGGCCTACTTCGACAACTTCCTCCTCGTGCCCGGTTCGGCCCCGGGGAACCTTCCCTCCGGGTCCTCCGGCGGAGGGGAGGAAGGATCCTCCTCCCGGGCCCCCGTTCCTTCGGCCCGTAAAGGAGGCCGGGGAAAGAACGGAGTCTTCCTGGTCCGCTACAGCCTGGAGATGCGGGCCCTCAAGGAGGAGAAACAGGGCCGCCTGTACGTGGCCCTGCCCGCCGTGAGAAAGGGCCAACTGCCCTTCTACTTCAAGGTGGAATCCATGCCGGCCGACGGGATTCGATCCATCAAGGTCTTCCGCAAATGGGGCAGGAAGAGCCCTCCCTTCCTGGAACTGCGGATCTTCCCCATGAAGGCGGGAGAGAAGGTCAAGATCGACATGGAGACCAAGGTCCTGGTCCTGGCGGGCCCGCCGGGAGGCCCCCTTCCCGAGAGCCTGGGGAAGAGACCCAAGTTCCCGGGAAAGGTCAAGCCCTACCTGACCCCTTCCAGGCTCCTCCGTTCCGTCCAGGACCAGGCTTCCCGCCTGGCGGGAACCCTGGAGGGGAAGACCGGGCCGGCCCGGATCCTCCCCGCCCTGACGGGAGCGGCCCGGAAGGTCCGGGATCCCGCCCTGGCCCTGGCCTTGGCCCTGAGGAACGCGGGAATCCCGGCCCGGCTCGTCTCGGGCGTCTCCCCTTCTCCGGGGCCTACCCGGCCGTCCCTGGCCGTAGAGGCCTGGATCCCCGGAAGGGAGTGGGTCCTCCTCCTTCCAGGGCCGGCAATCGTGGAGCCCCCGGCCTGGCGGTTCCTCTGCTTCCGGGAGATTCCGAAGGACCAGGAGACGAAACGGTCCAGGCTCTTCCCGGGAATGCCCTTCATGGGATTCCTCGAGGCCAAGGGGAACTACCGGGTCCGGGGCATGAAGGACCCCAGGAAGGGGGCCTACCTGGAGTGCATGGAGGCCCTGCCCCTGCCGGCCCCGCCCAAGGGACTCCTCCCCGTCCTGGTGAAGGATCTCCGGAAGAACTGGGCCCGCTGGCTCGAGGCCAGGGAGAAGGGAAGGGAGGACCCGGACGCGGAATTCGCCGGGGAGACGGCCTCCCAGACCAAGGATTTCCAGGAGATGGTCCGGATCCTGGAAGGCAAATAGGTGCCGGTCTTCCCCGGCCCCGGGGAAGGGGTTAGAATCCTGTTCTTGCTGTTGGTTCCTGGACGCCCCGGCCCCGGCAAGAAAGGTCCGGCCTTGCCTTTTCCGCCGATCCCAACCCTCCTTGCGGTCTTCCTCGCGGCGGGCGCCGCACCGGCCCAGTCCCCGCAGGCCCGCCCCGGGCCGAGGAGGCTCTTGCAACTCATCCGGGCCCCGGCCGTGAGGAAGGCGAACCTTCGGGCCTTCGTCCGGGCCCTGGCGGGCCCGGGAACCCAGGGCAGGGAAGCGGGGACGCCGGGCTTCGACAGGGCGGCCGAGATGGTCCGGCGGCACCTGAAGGCCTGGGGCCTCCCCTCCCCTCCGGGAGTGGAGGATTACTTCCAGCCCGTTCCCCTCCTCTTCATCCGCCTGGGCAAACCGATCCGCTTCGCCGTGGAGGGGACCCCCATGCGGCTCTTCAGGGATTTCGTCCCCCGCCAGGACAGCGGCCTGGGGAAGGCCTCGGGGAGAGCCGTATACGTCGGCCTGGGGTTCTCCTCGCCGGAACTCGGCGTGGACTTCCTGAAAGGAAAGGACCTGCGGGGGAAGATCGCCGTAATCGACAGGGACGCCTGGAAGGGGCTCAGGAGCCGCTACTACAGCCTCCCCTACGAGAAGAGGCTCCAGGTCCGGAACCGCCTCTTCCGGAGGGGGGCCATCCTGGCCGGCCTGGCCGCCCGGGGGGCCGTGGGGGCCGTCTCCTTCCGCTCCAGCCCCCCCAGGTACTCGGCCCGCTCCGGCAGGTTCCGAACGGGCTCGGTGGACGAAAAGGGAAGGCTCGCCTTCTTCGAGGGGGTCCAGATCGCCCAGGCCTTCCCCCCCACCATTCCCGGCGTGGAGGTCACCCACCGGGTGGGGAAGGCCCTCCCGGGAAAGATGGTGGAGATGGAGGTCAACCTGGTGAGGGAGTCCCGCAAGACCGCCAACATCCTGGCGGTCTACCCCGGCACGGACCCCGGGGGAAAGGTTGTGGTCCTGGGGGCCCACCTGGACGGAAGGGGATCCATACGGATAAACGGAAAGCCCGTCGTCCTCCCGGGATTGAACAACAACGCCGCCGGGTGCGCCGTCCTCCTGGAGACGGCCCGGGTCCTCTCCATGAGGAAACCCCGCCTGAAGAACACCCTGCTCTTCGCCTTCTTCTCGGCCCGGGAGAAGTTCCTGGCGGGATCCAGGACCTTCGTGACGAATCCCCCCTATCCCCTTTCCCGCTTCCTCGCCATGGTCAACCTCGTGGGCCCCGGCAAGGGCCTGGAGGAGGCCTTCGGCGGCCTCGTGGCGGAATATCCTCCCGGGAGCAAGGCCCTCCCGGCGGCGGCGAGAAAGGCCGCCGCCCTGGCGGGCCTCCCCCTGGCGCTCAGGGCCCGCTCCCCGAGTTTCGGCGCGGACCACTGGTCCTTCTACGACAGGAAGATCCCCTTCCTCTTCCTCCACGGCGACCGTTCCGACTTCTCCCTTCCCGGGCCCGGAAGGGAGGACCTGGACTGGGATCTCCTGTTCAAGGCGGCCAGGGCCTTCTACGACATCGCCGTGGTCCTGGGCGACACACCGGCCCTGAAGGAAGGAAAGAAGGCCGCCCGCTGACCCGGAAGCCGGGGCGGAATCCTACTTACCGACCTTCCCCCTTTTTTGTTACTCCCCCTTTACGCAAGAGGTCTTCCCTCCTCCTTCCCGCCGGGTAACCTCCAATGGTCCCAGAAAAACAGAACCCAATGGAGGCGAAACCATGAAGAAGGCCGCGATCCTCCTTTCCCTCGCCCTTGTCTGCCCGGGTCTCCTTCCCGGCCAGGAACCGGCCCCGGAAAAGAGTGAAATCCCCCCCGCCGGAGGAAAGGTCCAGTCCGCCCCGGCCTCCCCGGCGAAGAAGCGCCGGGGCACGAACAAGAAGAGCAACCGCTTCGCAAACCTGTTCTACCGGGCATTCTACCTCCAGCACGGCGAGAACCGGGCGGCACCGGCGGAGAAACTCTACAGGGAATACCTGGAGAAGGCCGGCAAGGAGGGTCGCTTCGCCCCCAGGGCCGCCCGGGAACTCGCCTCGATCCTGGAGGCGAGGGGCGACAGGGACGAGGCCGAAAAAATCCGGAAAACCTATACCCGGCCCGACCGGACCCGCAGGGCCGGAAGGAGACGCCTTCCCCCCGGCGAGGGGGGCGCCTCCCGCCGTGCCTGGACGGCCCGAACGGGGAAGGTCCTGGCCGCCATGAAGGCCCGCCTGAAAAAGATGGAGGAATCGGGGGCCTCCCCGGACCAGATCGAAACCCTCCGCAGGCGGATCGAGTCCCTCTCCCGCCTCCTCGATCGAGTCGAATCGGGGGAAATTCCTCCACCCCGGGGCAGAAGCTTCCGGGGCGGCAGGAGGCCCGACCTCTCCCGGATGGACCCCGACCGCCGGGATTCCCTCCTGGAACGAATCCTGGAGAACGCCCGGAGGATGGCCGAGCGCCTCGAGGAGAAGGGAAACGAAGAGGCCTCCAAGAAGATCCTGGGACTCTGCTCCCGCCTGGAAGAGGCGGTCCAGAAGGAGGATTGGGAGGAGGCCGGAAGGATCCTGCAGGAGCTCCGCCCACTCCGGAGGAGGAGATCCCTCGCCCCCGGCGAATCCGGCCGGGGAAGGCGCCGGGGGGGAAGGGCCTTTCCCCCGGGGGGAGGAGGCACCCCTTTCCGGAGGGCCGGGAAGGCCGGGGGAGAGGGCACCGGCGGCGGGGGCCGCTGAATCATCCCCTCCGGGGGACTCAGCCGGACCTCTCCTCCCCTCTCAGGGATTCCAGCCTCGAGGCGGGCGTGACGATCTGGGTGATCCGGATTCCGTAACAATCGTCCACCACCACCACCTCGCCCCGGGCGACGAGGCGCCCGTTGACGCAGACGTCGACGGGCTCCTCGGACTTCTTGTCCAGCTCGATCACCGATCCGGGCCCCAGGTCCAGCACCTTCTCCAGGGGAAGGGTCGTCCTTCCCACCTCGGCCGAGACCTTCACGGGAACGTCCAGGAGGAGATCCAGGTTCCGCGACGAGCCGCCCCCCTCCTCGCCGGCATCGATGGGCCCGAAGGAGACGGGAGCCGCCTCCACGGCCGTCCCTCCGGCCTCACCCCCACCGCTTCGGGGAGCCTCCGTTCCTTCCTTCCCTTCCTTCGGTTCGGCCGTGCTCTCTTCCACCATGGGCCTATCCTCCTTCCGTTCCCCCCGCCTCCAGGGCGCGGGTCACCTTCACCGCCAACCTTCTTCCCCTCACCCCCAGGACTCCCTGGAACTTGGGCTTTCCTTCCACGGGGACCACCACGGGGTCTCCCAGCCTGGTGTCCAGGACCAGAAGGTCCCCCTTCCTGAGTTCCATCAGGTCCCTCAGGCGGATCGAGGCCTTTCCAAGTTCCACGGAGAGTTTCACCCCCGCGTCGTGGAGGCGCACCTTGATGGCCTCCCTGAAGGATTCGGCCCCCGTCTTCTGGCCCCCCCCGGCCTGGTCGATTCCTTCCAGGTAGGGAGCCAGGGATTCGTGGGGGATGGCGAGCCGGATGTCCCCGGCCAGGTTCTCGCCGCTCACCTGGAAATGGACGCAAAGGACCACGTCCTGGGTGCCCACGACCTGGGCCAGGGCGAGGTTCCTGGGCCGGGCCAGGATCTCCATGTCCATTTCGACCAGCTCGGCGAAGCCGCCGGAGATGTCCTGGAGCATGTGGGTCACCAGGTCTTCCACGACGGCGTATTCCACCTCCGTCAGGTCCCGTTCCTCGTCCCTGGGCTCGCCCGCACCGCCCATGATCCTCTCGATGGCCGTGAAAAGCAGGGAACAGGATACGGCCAGGAGGGCCCTTCCGCCGGAGGGCCGGAGTTCCAGGGTGTAGAGGGCCAGGGGTGACCTGAGGGAGGAGAGAAAAGGCCCGAACCTCTGCTGCTCCACCAGGACGCACTCGCAAAGCCCTCCCAGGCCGAGCCGTTCGGTGAGAGTGGAGGTGAGGCCCAGGGCGGCCACCTCCTGGAGCTTTTCCAGGTACTGGATCTGCTCGCGGGTGAACCGGTTGGGCCGGAAGAGGTCGAACTTGTGGACCCTCTTCTTCCTGGGGGCGGGCCCCATCCCTCCCGCGGGACCGGAATCCCCGGACCAGACACCCCGGCCCGGAAACCCCTCCTCTTCCTGGAGGAATTCCTCCTCGTCGGGAGCCCCTTCCGACTTGAAGAGGTCCAGGAGGGCGTCGATCTCCTCGTTGGTGAGTATTTCCTTCACTATTGCGCCAGGAGTTTGGTGAACCAGAAATGGGTGACCTGCCCCAGGGGCTTGGCGTCCTTCTTGGGCTTCTCTCCCTCGGGGGGGTCGAGGAAGAGGACCTTCTGGGCGATCTTCAGGGCCTCGTGGGCGAGCCTCCTCTGGTTTTCTCCGCCGTCCAGGTCCTGGATGGTCTTGCTGGAGAGGAAATACCTGAGTTCACTCTCCAAGGTATCCATCCGCTCCTGGACCTGCTTCTTGGCCTTTTCCGGGTAGAGGGTCTTGTACTCCAGCTTGCACTCCGCCTGGCCCACGACTTTGAGGCGCGTTCCCGCCACGTTGAAGGTGAGCTCCGGCACGGAGGCCTTCTCGGTGACGGGCTTCTTGTCGCTCTCCTCTTCGGCCTGGGCCTTCTTCCCGGCTCCCTGCCTGGGAGGGAGGAGGAGCCCTACGGTGATGAACCCCAGGGCCACGCTGAGAACCACCCCGAGGATGGCGCCCAGGAGAAAGCCCGCTCCCGAGCCCTTGGCCTTGGCCTCGGTCCCTTCCTTCTGGACGTCCTTTCCTTTGTCCTCCGCCATGGCTCCAATGCTCCTTGCGTCCACGAGTTGCGGGATGTCCGGGGCCGGAGGATCAAACTCACCGGACTACGGTTATCTTCATCGACCTATCGGCCCCCATTCCTGAGCCTTGTCCCCCCGGGGAGGCCACCGATCCCTCCAGGACCATCCGCTCCCAGGGAACTCCGAGTCCGTGCAGCTCCCGGGCCGCCGCCAGGGCCCGTCTCAAGGCGAGGCGGTCGGCCCTCACATCCCCCGCCTCGCCCCGGGCGGCCCTCCCATGGAGGACCAGCTTGTAGTTCCCCCTGAGGCTCCCGGCCAGGCGGGCCAATTCCTTCTTCATGGACAAGGGGAGAAGGGAGCTTCCCTGGGGAAAGACTCCCCCCACGGGAAGGGGGATGGCCCTGGACTTCCCACCTCCCGCACCCTGGGCCTCCACGTTCTCCCCGAGCCCCACTTCGTCCCCCCGGATCCGGTCCTTCCTGGCCTCCCCCTCCCGGACTTCGTCCTTGAAGTGGGCCCGGGCCTCGCCGAGGAGGATGGGGAACTTCCTTCCCCGGAAGATCCCGTTCAGGCCGTTGGAGACGAAGGCCTTCTGGAAGGATCCCAGCCCGGCGTCGATCAGGCCGTACTGCCTCTGCTTGGCGAAGACCAGCAGGAGGATGAAGAAGGTCAGGAGAAGGGTGTTCAAGTCGGAGAAGGAGACCATCCAGGCCGGGGCCCCCTCCTTGATGATGACGTCGGGTTTCTCCCTCTTTCCCACGGCGGCCCCCTAGTCCCTTCCCCGGACCACAAGTTCCACCCGTCCCGTGAGCTCCCCTTCCCGGGAAGGCCCTTTTCCCCCCGGAGGATTCCCCCGGACCACCAGGTCCGTCGGGGGAATCCCCGCCTCCTCCAGGATCCTGGCGGCCTGGAGGGCCCTCTCCAGGGAGAGTTCCAGGGGGGTGGCGAAGGCCACGGTCTCGTGGAATTCCCCGTCGGGGTATCCCTCGACGGTGACCTGGAGCCCCCTTCCCCTCAACCCGGCCCCGACGATCCGCAAGGCCTTCTCCAGGGCGGCCGAGGGCCGGGCCTCGCCGGGAGGAAAGGGGAAGACCGTCTTGAACCGGATCCGCATCCCCTTGTCCAGGTCCCCTTCCGTCACGACGAGCCCCCTGGGGAGCCTGGGGGGCCCGTCCTGGACCTCCGCCTCCGGGTCGGGCGGGGTCTCGATCCCCTCCCTCTTGGCCCGGTTCGCGTTGTGGACGTCCCGGTTCACCAGGGAGGGCCGGGAGAGCCGGGACTCCCCGAAGACCCCGATGGATCCCCTGAGGTAGGAGGTCACCTGCCGGACCTGGACAGGTTCCATCGTGGAGAAAGTGAGGAGGAGGACGAAGAAGGTCGTGAGCAGGGAGGTCAGGTCCGTGAAGGTCACCACCCACGCCGGGGCGCCCACCTCCTTGATCTCCGGCTGCTTGGCCACGGCTCAGCCCCTTCCCCTTCCAAGACTCTCCTTTCCCGCCGGGAGAGGACCCGGGCCTACTTGGAGGCCTCCATCAATGCCCTCTCCTTGGGAGGAACGAAGGACCGCAATTTCTCCTTCACCAGGGCGGGCTTGTCCCCGGCCTGGATGGAGAGGATTCCCTCGATCATGAGTTCCCTCAGGGAGGCCTCCTCCTTCGCCCTGGCCTCCAGCTTGTTGGCCAGGGGAAGGAAGATGGTGTTGGCCATGACCGCCCCGTAGAAGGTGGTCAAGAGGGCCACGGCCATGCCCTTGCCGATCCCCGAGGGGTCCTTCAGGTTGTTCAGCATCTGGACCAGGCCGATCAGGGTCCCGATCATCCCGAAGGCCGGCGCGAAGGCCCCGAGGGTGTCCAGGATGACCTTTCCCTGGGCGTGCCTGTTGGAGAGGGAGTCGATCTCGATCTCCATGATGTCCCGGACCGTCTCGGCGGGAAACCCGTCGATCACCAGGCGGAGGCCCTTGACCATGAAGGGGTCCTCCAGGGATTCGAGCTTCTCCTCCAGGGCGAGGAGGCCCTCGCGGCGGGCCAGGTTGGCGAACTGGACGACCCTGTCGATCTCCTCGGGGACCGACGGAAGAGGGTATTTGAAGGTCTTCATCAGGACGTTGAGAAAACTCTTCACCCTCTCCATCGGAAAGGAAAGAAAGGCCGAGGCGATCGTTCCACCGAATACGAGGATGACCGAGGGGATGTCGACGAACACCCCCAAGTCCCCCCCCATCACGAGGGCCCACCCGAGAACCCCGTAACAGAGGACGAAACCTACGACCGTAGCGAGGTCCATTCCCCTTCTCCCCCGGGACCTCCCCCCACCGGGGAAGGGTCCCCATCCACTACGACCTCCCCGGCGACTCCCGGAGCCGGGGCGGCTTCCGGTCCCTCCGGACCGGGGGAGCTACTTGCTCCCTTCCTCCCTGTATCGGGTCATCAGGTCGAAAAGCCTTTGGGCCGTTTCCCCCTGGAGCTTGCCCAGGATCCTGGCCGCAGCGGAAGGGTCCATGGCAGCGAGGACTTTGACGATCTTCTTTTCCCCCTCGGGCATCCAACTTCCGAGGGTGCGGGCGGCGTCCTCGGGCTTCATCTCCGAAACCATGTCGGCCAGGCGCTTGATGTTCTTCTTCTCCCCCTGGCGCAGGATCACCTGGTCCCGGGCGAGTTTCCGGGCCGCCTCGTCCAGGGCCTTCCGCCGGGCGTCAAGCTCGGCCATGAGCTTCTTCAGGGAGGCCTTCCGGTCCTCCACGTCCCGCTCCCGGATCGCCAGGCCCTCCTCGGCCCGGGCCAGGGCCTCCTCGCGGCGGCGGAGTTCCTTTTCCCTCTCTTCCTGCCTGGCGGCGATCCGGTCCAGCTCGGCCCGGTCCACCGAGGCGGGCAGGGCGTAGACGTCGGGAAGGGAGGCGCCGGCCGTGCGGATCCGGGCCATCTTCTCCTGGATCTTCCTGGCCTCCTTCTGGGCCTCGCTCTCCTTGGGGGCCTGGTCCTTCTTCTCCCGGGCGGACCGTTCCTGCCCGGCCTTCTTCTCCGGAGGATAGAGCCTTTCCAGGGGAGTGCCCTGGAGGCCTTCCGGGTTGAGCCTTCCCTGCATGTTGAGCACGGCCAGAATGGTCCCCACGAAGAGGACCAGGGCCCCCAGGGTGATCCCCATGGACGTCAGGAGACTCTTGATCATCTTTCTTCCGACCTCCTAGCGAGGAAACGGAGCCTGCCGATCTCGTCCAGCTCCCGGGCTTCCTCCCTCCAGGTTTCCTCCTGCCAGGTCCGGAAGGCCCGCTCCCTCAACAATTCCAGGGACCGGGCCTCCTTGCGCGCCTCCCGCCAGGCGGCCCGGGCCCTCTCCAGGCCCGCCTCGGCGGCGGCCACCTCCTCGGCGGCCTTCTCCCGGAAACGCCTGGCGTAGTCCAGCAGGGCCTTCTGGAGGGGAAGGGCTCCCGTCCTGCCCCGGGCGGTGAGGCGCATCTCTTCCTCCTCCAGGAGGGAACAGGCCCTCTCGGAGTTCTCCAGGCCGATCCGGGCGGCGTTGAGGGCGGAAAGGGCCCGCCCCAGTTCCATCCTGGCCGCCTTCTCCGCCCGCTGCTTCAGGCGCAGAACACGGTCGAGGCGAAAACGAAACTTCCGCAAGGTCCAGGACCTCCCGTCCTTCCTTCCTGGGGAAAGGACACTCCCTTGTCATCGGCATTTCAGGCCCCCGGCGTGGAGGGGGATTCCCCCCCGGCCAGCCGGAGCATCACCTCCCGGGTCTGGTCGAAGGGGCGCTTCTCCTCCACTCCCTGGCGCAGGAGGGCGTGGACCGCATCGATCCTCTCCAGGGCGGCGTCCAGCCTGGGATCGGAGCCCGACTTGTAGGCCCCCACCTGGACCAGGTCCCGGTTCTCCTCGTAGAGGGCCAGGACCTCCCTCAGGGCCAGGGCGGCCTGGAGGTGGTCCCGGTCCACAACCCGGTCCATGGTCCGGCTCACCGAGCGGAGAACGTCCACCGCCGGGTAGCGCCCCATGGCGGCGATCTCCCGGGAGAGGACGATGTGGCCGTCCAAAAGGGACCTCATGGTGTCGGCAACGGGCTCGTTCATGTCGTCCCCTTCCACGAGGACGGTGATGAGCCCCGTGATGGACCCCTTCCTGTCGGTGCCCATCCTCTCCACCAGGCGGGGAAGCTGGGCGAAGAGGGAGGGAGGGTATCCCCTCATGGTGGGAGGCTCCCCCACGGCGAGGCCGATCTCCCTGGCGGCGAAGGCGAAACGGGTCACCGAATCCATGATGAGCAGGACGTCCTTTCCCTTCTCCCGGAAGGACTCGGCCAGGGTGACCCCCGTCAGGGGCGCCTTGAACCGGAGCAGGGGAGCGGCGTCGGAGGTCGCCACTACGACTACGGACCGGCGCAAACCCTCCGGGCCGAGGACGTCCTCCAGGAAGGCCCGGACCTCCCGGCCCCGCTCCCCCACAAGGACGATCACGTTCACGTCCGCCTCGGCCTCCCGGGAGACCATCCCCAGGAGGGTGCTCTTCCCCACGCCCGACCCGGCGAAGATCCCCATCCTCTGGCCCCTCCCGACGGTGAGGAAGCCGTCGATGCTGGAGACCCCCGTGGCCAGGGGCTCCCGGATGGGGGCCCGGTCCAGGGCCGGGGGGGCCTCCCGGAAGACCGGGGCGTCCCTGCCCGGGGGAAGGGGTTTTCCGTCCAGGGGCCTTCCCAGGCCGTCCACGACCCTTCCCAGGAGACCCTCTCCCACCCGAACCTGGAGGGGCCGTCCCAGGCCCACCACCTTGGCCCCGGGCCCTATGCCCCCAACCTCGCCCAGGGGCATCAGGAGGGAGCGGCCCTCGCGGAAACCCACCACTTCGGCCAGGATGCGGTCGTGCAGCCCCTGGACCCTGCAGACTTCGCCCATGACGGCCTCCAGGCCCGTGGCCGTCATGGTCACACCCGTCACGGAGACGATCTTCCCCTCGGCCTTCCCGGGCCTGAGGGAGGCGATCCGTTCATCCAACCGGTCCAGCCGAAGGGTCATCCGGCACGAGCTCCTCTCTCACGGCGCCTGATACGGCCTCGAAGAATTCCTGGGGATCGAAGGAGATCCTCCCCTCCTCGGTGGTCACCCGGCATCCGCCCCTGGGAACGGACGGGGAGGCCTCGAACCGGACAGAGGGATCCATCCCGGCCTCGCCCAGGGAGGAGAGCCGCTCCACCAGGACCGAGAGGTCCGCCGGGTTTACGGTTACGAGGATTCCTCCGCCGGTGGAGGCGTTCTTCGCCCTCTCCAGGAGGTCCGAGACGAGGGGGGCCAGGTCGTAGTCCCCCCTCTCCAGCGCCGTGTGGAGCACCCTCTCGGCCACCTTCAGGGCCAGCTCCACGAGGAAGGGCTTCCACTCCTCCAGCCTCTCCGCCACCTCCCGCCGGATCCCGGCGAGGGCCGATTCGATCTCCTCCAGGACCCGGCGGGCGAAGCGGAGGTCCTCCTCCTGCCTCCGGACCAACTCCTCCCGGGCGTGCCTGTCCCGGAGGAAGGCCAGGATCTCCTCCTGGGTGACTCCCATCCTCGGCCCGGCCAGGTGGACGCCGGCCAGGGGCCCGGGGAAACGGATCTTCTCAGACCAACTGGGTGGCACCACCGCGGCTCACCTTGATCTCGCCCGTTTCCATCATCTGCCGGACCACCCCGAGGATCTCCTTCTGGGCGTCCAGGACCTCCGAGAGGGGGACCGGTCCCAGGGAATCCCGTTCCTCCAGGACCATCTCCCGGGCCCGCTTGGAAAGGTTGTTGAAGATGTTCTCCTCCGTCCGGGTGTCGCAGGCCTTGAGGGCGTAGGCCAGGACCCGGGTGTCCACCCCTCCGAGAAGCTTCTGCATGGCCCTCTTGTCCAGGTCGGCCAGGTCGTCGAAGGTGAACATCTCCTCCCGGATCCTGTCGGCCACGTCCCGGTCCTTTTCCGCTACGACGGAAAGGATCTCCTTCTCCACGGCCCCCTCCATGTTGTTCAGGATCTGGGCCGCCGCCTTCACCCAGGCGTTGGGGTCCTTCTGCCCCAGGTTGCCCGCCACGCCGAGGGACTTCACCTTGGTCTGCAGGACCTTGATGACCCGCTGGAGCACGTCCGGCGGCGTCCGGTCCAGGGTGGCGATCCTTCCCACCAGGTCGGGCCTGGCCTCCTCGGGAAAGAGGGAGAGGACCTCCCCCGCCTTGGCCGGGTCCAGGTGAGCCAGGAAGACCGCCACGATCTGGGGGTGTTCCCCCTCCAGGAGCCGAAGCAGGTCCTGGGCGGGCATGGCCTCGAAGCGGGCGAAGGGCCACTTGGAGAGGGTCTCCCTCTCCACCTGCTCCACCACCTCCTGGGAACGCTGGGGGCCGAAGGCGTGGGCCAGGACCTCCTTCATGGCCGGGCCCACGTCCCCCAGGGCCAGCCCGCCCTTCCTCAACCGCTCCACCGTCTCCCGGAGGATCTCGTTCACCGTGGCGTCGTCCAGGGCGATCTCCTCCAGGTCCTTCATGGCCAGGGTGACGGCGTGGACGTCCTCATCCCGCATGGTCCGGAGGATCTTCCCCGAGAGCTCCCGGTCCAACGAGAGAAGGAGGCAGGCGACTTTCTGGCAGGCCGTCAACTCCATGTCACTTCTCCTGGAGCCATCCCACGAGGAGGCGCCCCACGGCCCCCGGGTCCTCGGCGACGGTTCTCTCGATCTCCCTCCTCAGGCGCTTGCGCTCCACGGCGGGATCCACACGGGACTTCTCCTCCTTGCTCCCCACGGCGGAGGTCACGGGTTCCAGGAGAGGCTTCTGGCTGTTCCTGAGGAGCCCCCTGAGGAAGAGGAGGACCACCAGGGCGCCAAGGACCTGGGCGCCGTACCCGACCATGCGTCCCAAAGGAAATCCTCCCGTCGAGACTTCCTCCACCTCGGGCCTTGCGAAGGGGACGGCCTCGACGATCACCTGGTCCCCCCTCTTGGGGTCGTAGCCCACGGCGGCCTCCACCACCTGGGTGATCCGGGCGACCTGTTCCTGGACGGCCTTCTTCACCGCCGCCGGGTCGGGGCCGCCCTTCTTCCCCTTCCCCTGGACGGGCTCCAGGGATTTCACGGCAAGTTCCTTCAGGAAGTCCGAATCCACCTGGACGCTGGCGGTCATCCTGGTGATCTTCCCGCCGGGGTCCCTGATCAGTTGGATCGTCTTCTTGTAGTCGTATTCCCTCTCCTTCTCCTCCTGGGACTTGGAAGGCCCGGAGGCGGGAGCGACCCCTCCGCCGCCGAGCCCGCCCCCGAGGGCGGCGTTCCCCACACCTGGGGCCCCGCCCGTGGCCTTCGCAGACTGGGAGGTCATGGAGGAGGACCTCTCCTTGAGGACCACCTTGGAATCCGGGTCCTTGGCCTCCACCTTCTCCTCGGTGGCCTTCAGGTCCATCTCCAGGTGGACCATCACGGCCGAATGGCCCGGCCCGAGGGCCTTGTCCAGGAAGGACTGGGCCCTCTTCTCCAGGTACTCCGTGAAGGACCGCACCTTGTCCATGCCCGCCGCCAGGCCGCCCTGGGCCGCACCGGTTCCGGTGTAGAGTTTTCCCGTCCGGGCGTCCACGACCCTGACGTTCTCCGGCTCCAGGCGCTCGATGGCACCGGAGACCAGGTTCACGATGGCCGGGACGTAGGGCGCGAGGGATACGCCCTGGCGGGTCCTGACCGTGACCGAGGCCTTCACCCGGGACACCCGGGCGTCGTCCTGGAAGAGGGCCTTCTTGGGCACCACCGCCGTGACCTTGGCGCTCTCCACGCCGTCGATGGTCTCGATGGAGTCGGCGATGACCTGGCACCTGGCCTGGAGCTCCTTCTGCTGGAAGAGAAACCTGGGAGCCGTAATGGAGACCTTGTCCAGGAGGTCCCATCCCTGGCCGGTGCGCCCCACACCCTTCATGGCCAGCTCCATGCGGATGGCCGAGATCTCCGAACGGGGGACCAGGATGGTGTCCCCCTGGGCCTTCCACTCCACGCCCTTGGCGGAGAGCACGTCCTGGACCTTCTTGAGGTCCTCCCCCTGGAGGCCCGCCGCGAGGGGCACCAGGTCGGTCCGGCTTCCATACCACACGGCTCCCCCCAGGAGGGCCAGGACTCCCACCAGGACCGACAGGATGACCAGGCGCTGGCCCGGGGAGATCTGCTTCCAGATCTCCTTGAACTGTCCCAGGATCTGCGCCAGCGTATCAGGCATTCCTCGTCACCCCTTCTCAGACATTGAGCCTCGTGAGTTCCTGGTAGGCCTCCACCACCTTCCTGCGGACGGCCAGGAGGAAGCGGAAGGAGAGCTCCGCCTTCTTCAGGGCCAGGGCGACGGTGTGGATGTCCTGGACCTTTCCCGCGGCGAAGCCCACTACGGCGGAGTCGGCCTGCTTCTGGAGGCCGTCCACCTCGAGGATGGCCTTCTCCAGCTCCCCGAGGAACCCCTTCCTCCCGCCGGTCCCCCTCCCGCCGGCGCCCTCGGAGAGAGGATCGGGCTCGAGGGGGCTCTTCAGGTGTTCCATCCGGAGTTCCGGAAAATCCATCGTCAGGACCTCATCAACTCGATGGACTTCCTGGCCAGGTTTTCCCAGGTCCTGAAGGTAGCCACGTTCGCCTCGTAGGACCGCCTTGCGATGACCAGGTCGAGCATCTCATAGACCAGGTTGACGTTGGACCGGGTCACGTAACCGTCCTTGTCGGCGTCGGGGTGGCTCGGGTCGAAGACGCGGACGAATTCCCCGCGCCGGTCCTCCACGGGGCCTTCCACGGCCACCCCTTCGAGGCCGTCCCCCATGGCCCTGTCCAGGGCCTCCCGGAAGATCAAGGTCTTGCGAACGTAGGGCCCGCCCTCCAGGGTGCGGGTCACGTTGGCCATGGCGATGTTCTGGGTGATCACCGACATGTGCCGCCTCTCGGCGGCCAGGCCCGACGCGGCGATGTCCAGACCGCCCAGCATTCCCTGGAGACTCATCTTCCTACCTCATCTCCATCAAAGCGTCCTTGTAGAGGCTGAAGCGCCAGCGCAACGCCTCGTCCACCACCTGGAACAGGATCTCGTTCTTGACGTTCTCGGCGATCTCGTCCTCGAGGACCACGTTGTTGCCGTCCGGCTTGGTCACTCCCCCGGCCGGTTCGTATACCTCGGGCCGGACGGAGAAGAGCCCGGCTCCCCCGCCCTGGTCGATGGCGCGGCGGAGGAATTCCTCGAAGCGCACGTCCTTGCGCCGGTAGCCCGGGGTGTTCTGGTTGGCCACGTTGTGGGCGATCATCCGGGCGCGCAAGGCGCTCACGTCCAGGAACCGACCGAACAAGTCGAACCCGGAATAGAGGTCCACCATGACTTGATCCCTTTGCCGCCTGCGGGGGCCGAAGCCCCCTTGCCAAGGGACCTATCGGCCCGAAACGGGACGGACTTGAGGGGATCCCCCCCGGGGGGCACCGGCCGGGAGGGCCCCTCCCCGGGGAAAGGAGGCGTCCGGGGGAGGCGGAAGGGGGGGGCTCCCTTCAGCCCCCCAGGAAGGTCTCCCGGACCACCTCCTCCACGGTGGTGACCCCGTCGAAGATGGCCTGGAGCCCCGATTCCCTGAGGGTGCGCATTCCCTGCTCCCTGGCGGCCTCCCGCAACCTCCCCAGAGGAGCCTGGTCCAGGATGAGCTGGCGCAGGGGCTCGTTGAGGATCATGATCTCGAAGAGGCCCGTCCGCCCCCGGTAGCCCGTGTGGTGGCAGGCGTCGCATCCCTTCCCGTAATAGAAGGGCCTGTCCCCCACCTCCTCCTTGGTGAGTTCCAGCTCGGCCAGGACCTCCGCCCCGGGGGTGAAGGCCTCTTTGCACTCCTTGCAGATCCGGCGGACCAGCCGCTGGGCGATGACCGCCTGGAGGGTGGCCGAGATGAGGTAGGGCTCCACGCCGATGTCCACCAGCCGGGTCACCGCCGAGGGAGCGTCGTTGGTGTGGAGAGTGGAGAAGACCACGTGACCGGTGAGGGCCGCCTCCACGGCGGTCTGGGCCGTCTCCAGGTCCCGGATCTCCCCGACGAGGATCTTGTCCGGATCCTGGCGGAGGATCGTGCGGAGCACCTTGGCGTAGGTCACGCCGATCTCTTCGTTCACCGGCACCTGGATGATCCCGTCCAGGTCGTACTCCACCGGGTCCTCGGTGGTGATGATCTTCACCCCCTCCTCGTTGGCCTTGTTCAAGGCGGCGTAGAGAGTGGTGGTCTTCCCGGACCCCGTGGGTCCCGTCACCAGGATGATGCCGTGGGGAAGGCCGATGAGCCTTTCGATCTCCCCCAGTTCCCTGGGGCGCAGGCCCAGGTTGTCCAGGTCCAGGGAGACGACAGACCGGTCCAGGACCCGGAGGACGCAGGATTCGCCGAACATGGTGGGAAGGGTGGAAACGCGAAGGTCCACCGAGCGGCCCGCCAGGTTGACCTGGATCCTCCCGTCCTGGGGAAAGCGGGTCTCGGCGATGTCCAGGTTGGCCAGGACCTTCACCCGGGAGATGAGGGGAACGGCCAGGTGGTAGGGAGGAGCCTCCATCTCGTAGAGGACCCCGTCCACCCTGTAGCGGACTTTGAAGTCGTTCTCGAAGGGCTCCAGGTGGATGTCCGATGCCTTGTCCTGGATGGCCTGGAGGAGGATGTAGTTGAGGAGCTTCACCACGGGACCCGCCTGGGCGGCGGCCAGGGGGTCGCTCGTGTCCAAAGAGAGGGCCCCCTCCTTGATCTCCTCCATGACCTTGCTGGCGGGCCTCTCCTCCAGGACCCGCTCTTCCGGGTAGAACCGGCGGATCGCCTCCTCCAGGGCCTTGGGCTCGGCCACGACCCCTTCCACCTTCAGCCCCGTCGTGAAGGCCAGGTCGTCCAGGACGGAGAGGTTGGCCGGATCGGCCAGGGCCACGGTCAGGACGTTCCCTTCGCGCTTCACCGGAAGGACCAGGAAGACCCGGGCCGTGGAGCCGTCCACCAGGGAAAGGATCTCCCGGGGGACCTGGAGACCCTCCACGTCCAGGAAGGGGAGGCCCGCCTGGGCCGCAAGCCCCCGGGCAAGGCCCTTCGAGTCCAGCACCCCCTGGCGGACCAGGATCTCGCCGATCAGTCCGCCCTCCTGGGCCTGGAGGGCAAGGGCCTCCTGGATGTGGGCCTCGTTCACCAGCCCCAGGGACTTCAACACCTGCCCGAGGAGTTTCCTAGGCGGCACGATTCGCCTCCCGAAAGGTCATCAGGCCACCCCTCCGAGTTTCTGTGCCATGGCACGGGGATCCTGGCACTTGTCCATGGCCGTGGCCCTGTCGATCTTCCCCTCCCTGTAGAGCTTGTGGAGGAAATCGTCCAGGAGGATCATCCCCTCCCGCTTCCCCGTCTGGATCACCGAGGGGATCTTGAAGGTTTCGCCTTTCCGGATGTGGTTCTCCACGGCCGGGGTCATGATCATGATCTCGAAGGCCGCGACCAGGCCCTCCTTGTCGGTCCGCGGCATGAGGACCTGGGAGATCACGGCGAGGATGGAGACGGAAAGCTGGGAGCGGATCTGCTCCTGCTGGTCCGTGGGGTACTGGTCTATGATCCGGTCCACCGTCCGGGCGGAACCCGTAGTGTGGAGGGTCCCCAGGACCAGGTGCCCCGTCTCGGCGGCGGTGATGGCCGCCGAGGTGGTCTCCAGGTCGCGCATCTCGCCCAGCATGATCACGTCCGGGTCCATGCGGAGAACCCGCCTCATGGCCTCGGCGAAGCTGGGCACGTCCACGCCGATCTCCCTCTGGGTGACCTGGCTCAGCTTGTGCTGGTGGTAGAACTCGATCGGGTCCTCGATGGTGACGATGTGCCTGTCCATGGTGGAGTTGATGTGGTCCACCATGGTGGCCAGGGTGGTGGTCTTCCCCGAACCTGTAGGACCCGTGACGAGGATGAGCCCCCTGGGCCTGGAGAGGAGGTCCTTGATCCCCTCGGGGAGACCGATCTCCTCGAAGGACATGAGCCTCGTGGGAATGAGCCTCATGGCCGCCCCCCAGCACCCCTTCTGGCGGAAGATGCTCACCCTGAAGCGGGCCTTGTCCTGGAAGGGATAGCCGAAGTCGGAGGTCCCCACCTCCTCGATCTCCTTCAGGGCCCTCTCGGGAGCGAACTGCCGGATCAGCCGCTCCGTGTCCTCCGGCGTGAGGGAAGGCAGGTCCTGGATCGGGTAGAGGTGGCCGTGGACCCGGACGACCGGGGCCCTCCCCACGCCGATGTGAAGGTCGGATCCGTTCCGCCGGATCACGTGTTCCATCATTTCGAAGACGTCCATACCTGTCCTCTTCCGCCTGGTCTCTCAAGCCTGGACGGTGACCCGCAACACCTCGGCGATGCTGGTCTCCCCCGCCAGGACCTTCCTGCATCCGTCCTTGAGGAGGGTGTTCATCCCCCCGGAAGTGACGGCGTAACGGGCCAACTTGTAGGTCGGCTCCTTCCGGAAGACCATCTCCCGGAGGGTGCCGTCCATCTCCATGAGTTCGAAGATCCCCTTGCGCCCCTTGTACCCCGTGCCCTCGCAGGCGGGGCAGCCTGCGGGCCTGTAGAGTTTCCTCCCCTCCACGTCCGCAGGCGTGAGGCCGATGGATTCCAGCTCCGAGAGGGCCGGGTCGTAGGCCTCCTTGCACTTGGTGCAGAGGGTCCGGACCAACCTCTGGGCCATCACGGCCTGGACCGACGCGGCCACCAGGAAGGGCTTGATCCCCATGTCGATCAGCCGTGTCAGGGCCGAGGGGGCGTCGTTGGTGTGGAGGGTGGAGAAGACCAGGTGGCCCGTCAGGGCGGCCTGGACGGCGATCTCCGCCGTTTCGCTGTCCCGGATCTCCCCCACCAGGATGATGTTGGGCGCCTGGCGGAGCATGGACCGGAGGATCTTGGCGAAGGTAAGGCCGATGTTGTGCCTTACCTGGCACTGATTGATTCCGGGGATATGGTATTCTACCGGATCCTCGGCGGTGATGATCTTCACGTCCGGCCGGTTGAGCTCCGAGAGGGCCGCGTAGAGGGTCGTTGTCTTCCCCGAGCCCGTGGGGCCGGTGACCAGGAAGATCCCGTGGGGCCGCTTGATGATCTTCCTGAACCAGAGGTAGTCGTCGG
>Ga0256914_1001196_pt1 | contig 24398 bp, 22 predicted proteins | sample HulkmetaG_FD_191571 | JGI IMG/M metagenome (GOLD analysis project Ga0256914, IMG submission 191571) | Hydrothermal chimney microbial communities from Main Endeavour vent field at the Juan de Fuca Ridge, Pacific Ocean - Hulk | ecosystem: Environmental > Aquatic > Marine > Hydrothermal vents ... | reverse complement strand
AGCTGTAATGGCCCAGGGAGTCGTTGAAGTTGGAAAAACCACCGGTGGCCAGGGTGGCGAAGGAGTGAGTCAGGGCGTTGAAGAAGTCCACTCCACCCAGCATGAGGAGCAGGGTTTCGGATGCTGTAAGCAGCAGATAGACACTCCAGAGGATGCGGGCCGTATCCTGGATGCGGGGTGCGAGCCTGTCCTTGGTCGGCCCCGGCACCTCTGCCTGAAAGAGCTGCATACCGCCGATTCCCAGCAGGGGCAGGATGGCCAGGGTGAGGACGATGATGCCCATGCCGCCCAGCCAGTGGGTCATGGTGCGCCAGAAGAGCAGGCTCCTGGGGAGCACCTCGATATCCTGGAGAATCGTCGAGCCGGTGGTGGTGAAGCCGGACATGGACTCGAAAAAGGCGTCAATGGGATTGGGAATGACCTGGGAGAGATAGTAAGGCAGGGCCCCGAGCAGGGCCAGGCCGATCCAGCTGAAGGCCACGATGGCAAAGCCGTCCTTGTAGCCCAGGTCCCTGTCCGGGAGAAAGAGCAAGACCAGTGTTCCTCCCAGTACCAGCCCCAGCAGGGAACAGATGCCAAAGGTGGGAGCGATCCCGTCGCCGTAATAGAGGCTGAACGGGATGGGGGTCAGCAGCATCAGCGAGAGGATGAGGATCAGTTTGCCGAGCAGGTTGAGAACGCCGCCGATACGCATGGATCAGGTTCCTGGACCGTTAAGTTCGGGAAAGGATGTCACTGCGGTGAAAAGAACTTTTCCACGTCCTTGGCCGCATCTCTGGTAAAAAAGATGACCAGGTTGTCACCGGAGCGGATGATGGTTTCCCCGGAAGGGATGAATGCCGAGCCGTTTCTGACAATGGCTCCAATGACCGATCCCTGGGGACAGCCGCAGTCCTTGAGGGCCACATCGTTGCAGGAGCGGTGGGTGGGCACCGTCACCTCCATGACCTCGGCGTCGGAGTCCAGGATGGTGGCAACCGAGATGATGGAACCGCGGCGCACATACCGCAGGATCATGTCCGCCGCCACCTGCCTGGGGCTGAGCGCCACGTCGATCCCCAGTTTGCCGAGCATGGGCACGAAATCATGCCGGGTGATCTGGGTTATGCATCGCCTGGTTCCATGGTGTTTGGCCAGCAGGCTGGAGAGGATGTTGGTGGTGTCCGAGCCGGTGACGGCTATCACCAGGTCGGCCAGGTCGATGCCCTCGTCCAGCAGGTCGTGGGCCTCCAGGCCGTCGAAGTTGAGGACGATCGTGGAGCTGAGATTTTCGGCCAGGAAATCGCAGCGTTCCTTGTCCGCCTCGACGAGCTTGATGTTGATGTTGAGTTCCTCCAGTTGCCTGGCGACCAGGTAGCCGATATCACCTCCACCGATGATGAAGACCCGGTTGGGCAGTTTGCTGGTAAAGTTGAACAGCCGCTCCACCTCGGCGATCTCGTCTTTCAGGACCATGAGATAGATTTTGTCTCCGGCCTGGATCACATCGTCGCCGCGGGGAATGATCGTCTCGCCGTTCCGGATGATGGCGGCCATGATATAGTGCTGGCTGCCGTGTTTCCTGCCCAGTTCGTAGAGGGTCATGCCCACGTGCGGGTTGTCTTCCGGCACCACGTAGCCCAGGAGCATGATCTGGCCGTTGGCGAATTCAGCCGTGTCAAAGGCCTCCGAGACATGGATCAGCTTGATGATTTCCGAGGCCATGGCCCAGTCCGGGCTGATCAGGAGGTCGATACCCAGGGCCTCCTCGTTCAGGGAGAGGCCGGGAGTGAGAAAATCCTCGTTGCGCACCCGGGCGATCCTGGTGCCGACGTCATATTGCTTGGACATGATGCAGGCGACCAGGTTGACCTCGTCGCTGTCTGTGACGGCGATGAACAGGTCGGTCCGGGCGATGCCTGCCTCGGCAAGAATGCGGGCCGAGGCCCCGCTGCCGTGCACGGTGAGGATATTCATCTCCTGCTCGATGCGCTGAAGTTTTTCCTTGTCCCGGTCTATGAGGATGACCTCCTGACCTTCCGAGGAAAATTTTGAGCAGAGATACTGGCCAACCAGGCCGGCACCCACGATCATGATCCGCACGGTATCGTTCTCCGTCCAGGAAATAGAAGCAGGAAACTGAGCAATCGGACAGGCTCTAGCCTTCAGGTCTTCCTGCCCGGCTCGACAGCCCAACGAGACCGATTATAGGCAGGCCGGGCAGGTTTTGCAATCAATACTGTTGCTCCTCGCCCTTTGGCTGCCAGGTGATAAAGGCCCAGACGGGAACATGTTTCCTGCGCAACGAGATGGTGCCGTCCGGTTGACGGCTGGATATGGAATGAATGTAGTCCTGCAACCGTTTTTCCTCGTCCTCTGTCAGGTGCTGGAACATCCAGCGGTATCCCTCGAGAGCGTCCTGAAATGACCGGTATTGCATGTCTTCCCGCAGGTGGATGAAGTCCACCCTGGGCAGGTGACCCATCTGGTAGAGCAGGTTGACCGTGTAGATGAAATCCGGCCCGGATCGCATGGGCCGGCCGATGGCGGTAAAGGCATCCGGATCGAAGGGGCCGTGCCTGACCCGGTCGGTGATGCAGACCAGCTTCCGGGCATGCCGGGTCAGTTTTTCCAGGGCCTGGCGCAGGTCTTTCACGGCCAGGGAACGGGAGGCGATGACGAGATCGTATTGACCGACGTCGTGCTGACTCCAGTCATCGTTCCAGGAGAGTTGAAAGGTGGTGATATTCGCCAGTCCCTTTTTTTGGGCCCGTTCCCTGAGAATGGCAAGCATCCGTTCGGAAAAATCCAGGGCAGCAACCCGCCGCACCCTGGAGGCAAGGGGCAGGGCCAGGGTGCCGGGGCCGCTGCCCACGTCCAGCACCGACCAGGAGGGAGGAGGATCGAGTTTTTCGATAAACTTGTCCTGGTAGACCGAAGAGGCGGTGCGGGCGGCAAAGGAATCGGCACGTCTGTCCCAGTCGCCGGCATCCTTTTTTTTCCAGGTTTTCTTCTTTTTTGCCTCCCGCCAGAGCTTGTTCCAGTCGATGTCGTTGAATTGCCGTATCTCCATGTTGTCGGTTTCCTCTGAAAAATAACCGGGCAGCCTGATTTCTCAGCCTGTTCGTGAATTGATTTGACAGATTCTTGTGCCTGTGATTAAAATATAAATTTTTCGTTTAGTAAATGGTTGCCGGTGCCGCAGGATCTGGACCCTGATGCGGCTGCCCATTGTGGCCGTCCTGAACCATCCGGCTGACCAGGAGACGAGGAATCACCACAACGTCGGAAGTCGCAGCGAGGCGCAATCACTCTCTGTCTGCCGGGGCCGCCGTGGACACGCCGGGCGTGGTGAATGGATGCGGAAACAGGACGGTCTGTTTCAAGACTGCCAAGGAAATGAGATATGAGCAAGAGAACTTTTCAGCCCAGCAATACAAAGAGAAAGCGGACGCACGGTTTCAGGGTGCGGATGAGAACCCGGGCCGGCCAGGCGGTGATCAAGCGGCGACGGGCAAGGGGACGCAAACGGCTCTCTGTCTGAACCGTGTGGTCGAGAGATCGTCAACTGGAACAGGGCGGATTGTTCCGTTCCGATGAAGGACGGACGTGGGGATACCGTGAAACGGTATGGACTTCCCAAGTCGTGTCTGCTCAGAAAGAAGAGGGAGTTCGATCTGGTCTACAGGCAGGGAGCACGGCTGTACGGCCAACATTTCTCCCTTGTTTTTCTGAAAACTGACCGAGGATTCAATCGGCTTGGAATCAGTATCCACAAGAAGACAGGGAATGCCGTGCGCCGCAACAGACTGAAGCGGATCATCCGGGAAGCGTTCCGGCTCAACAGAGAGCTTTTTCCCCTTTCCTCAGATATCGTCTTCACGGTCAGGCCGGGATGCACCCTGGACAGGCCTGCCGATGTGTGCCGGGCGGTGCGCCTCCTCCTTCGCACGTCAACTGCCCGGGTCCGCAAGGTATAGGTGATGTGCTGCAGCACCGGTCATGACCGCTCCGGACGGCCCCGACCAGGGGCAGGTGGAAGACCTGGTCTGGCCGCCAGGTGCTGCCTGGGGATCTTCCGGGCATACCAGTTGTTCCTCTCGCCCCTCTTTCCACCCAGCTGCCGATTCACGCCAACCTGCTCCCAGTATGCCTGTGATGCCGTGAGGCGCTACGGCGTCCTGCGTGGTCTCCTGCTGGCAGGGGGGCGCATATTGCGATGCCATCCCTTTGCCCGGGGCGGGTATGACCCGCTCAGATAATCTCCGAACGGACGGGCTGATGGCATGCGGCTTGCGGGCCAATCGATAAGGATGTAATACGCTATGGACATTTATCGGACAATTCTGGCCGTCGTTCTTTCCTTCCTGATACTGATCGGGTATCAGTATTTTTTCGTTAGGCCGGCGGTGCAGCAGCAGGCCGAGCGGCAGCAGGTCAGTGACCAAGCCGATCAGGGCCGGAAACAACAGGATGAGGCCGGGGATCGGCAGGCCGCTCCGGGGCAGCCAACTCCCCAGCAGGCCGCTCCGCCGGTGGAGAAGGAGATCCCGGTTGCGGTGGATGAAAATGCCCGGGATATCGTGATCGATACTCCGTTGTACAGGGCGGTTGTCAACGAACAGGGTGGCGGTTTCACGAGTTTTGTCCTGAAGAAATACCGAACCAGCATCAAGGCTGACTCGCCACCCATGGAACTGATCCATGGGCGTAAACCTGACGGTCTGCCTGGCATCTTCACCCTGGACAATGGTGCCCTGGCCGCTCTGCCCCCGTACCGGGCCGACAGGGAGAAGGTCGTCCTCCATAAGGCGGAAGACCGGGAGACCCTGAAGATGCGGGCCGTTCTTCCCGATGGACTCGAACTGGTCAGGACCATAACCGTCTCCGGAGACAGTTATCTTCTGGAGAGCAAGTACGTGCTGCGCAACCCGTCAGACAGGACCGTCCAGGTCCAGCCAGCCATCGCCCTGATCAACAGCCCCTTTTCCAAGACCGCAAACAGGACGAGCAGGTACCTGTTTCACGGGGCTGCCGCCTATGTCAATGGTGAGCTCGTGGAGATGAAGGGCAAGAAACTGGACAACGGCGCCCAGACACTCCAGGGAAACGTCAGCTGGGCAGGCTATGAAGACAACTACTTTCTCTGTGCCGTGCTTCCGGGTGCCGGGGCGCTTCGCATGGTGACCATGAGCGGTGACCAGGAAGAGGTGCGGACCATTCTCTCTGAAGGATTGCTCAGCCTGCAGCCCGGAGAAGAGAAGGCCTTCTCCTATCGCTTCTACCTCGGGCCGAAAAAGCTGTCCGTTCTCAAAACCGTGGGAGCGGACCTTCCCGCTGCCATCAATTTCGGCTTTTTTGACAAGCTGGCCAAGCCCATGCTTTGGCTGCTCAACTTCTTCTATGCCTATATCGGCAACTATGGCGTTGCCATCATCCTGCTCACCATCCTGATCAAGGTCGTCTTCTGGCCCATTACCCAGAAGGGTATGAAGTCAATGAAGAACATGCAGAAGCTGCAGCCCAAGGTGGCCAAGCTCAAGGAAAAGTACAAGGACGACCCCCAGAAGATGAACCAGGAAATGATGGCCCTGTACCGGACGTACAAGGTCAATCCCCTGGGTGGCTGCCTGCCCATGCTCATCCAGATACCCTTCTTTTTCGCCCTGTATCGCGTCCTCATGGCCGCCATCGAGCTGCGTCACGCACCCTTCATGCTGTGGATCAACGATCTGTCCGCTCCTGACCGATTGTGGATCGGCGTCGATATCCCTGTGCTGCATGGCGTTCCTGTCCTGACGCTGCTCATGGGGGGCTCCATGTATCTGCAGCAGAAGATGACGCCCTCAACTGCCGACCCGACCCAGGCGCGGATCATGCAAATGTTGCCCATCGTGTTCACTTTCATGTTTATCAATTTTGCATCCGGTCTTGTTCTGTACTGGTTTGTCAACAACCTGCTCTCCATTCTGCAGCAACAGCTCATCAACAGACAGGTCAAGGCGTAATACAAGGTGCAAAAAGGAAGCATTCTCCATGACAACCGAAAAAGACTTTTACGGCAAGAATGTCACAGAGGTGATCAGGCAGGCTTGCCGGGAATTCGGCGTAGCCCAGGAAGAACTTGATATAGAGGTTCTGGAGACCGGATCTGCCGGAATTTTCGGCCTATGCAAAAAAAAGGCCCATATTCGGGTGCGCCCCAGGAAGCAATCATCTCCATCGGACAGTGCTGCTGGAGAGGAAAACATTTCGGCCAGCAGCGATCGGCCAGACGAGGAAGCCCAACAGGGAACCGTGGCAGCCGAAGACAGTGGCGAGCGCACGGCAGCCAAGGAGCAGCAGGCCCTGGATACAGAGCGGGCGGCCGAACAGCCACCCCAGGAGCAGCCCTCTCCGGAGACCCTGGAGGCCATTAGGTCTGACCTGGGAGCCATTCTCGATCTCATGGGCGCACCATCCACCATAGCCGTCCAGCTTGACGGAAATACGGTGGAGTGCAGGATCACCACCGAGCACGAAGATGTGCTGATCAACAATGACGGCAGGACACTGGACAGTCTCCAGTATCTGTTGCGAAAGATGATGGTCCAGCATCTTCCCGAGCGGATGATGCTTTCTCTCGATGTGGGTGACTTTCGGGAGCGTCGGGCCCGGGAGCTGCGTGACAAGGCCCTGGAACTGGCCGGTCTGGTCAAAGAGGGCGGCAAGACCCAGGTCATGCCGGCACTCAATCCGTCAGAGCGGCGTGTCGTTCACATGGTGCTGCAGGAAGACAAGGAAATTCGCAGCCGCTCCGTGGGAGAAGGGCTGTTCAAAAAGGTCCTGATCTACAAGCCGGGCAAGGGGCGTAAATCCGGGTCCAGGAAACGGCGGGGTCGCCAGGGTGGCCGCACGTCATCCAGATGATGATACCATTGCCGCCATCGCCACGCCGATGGGAGTGGGCGGTATCGGCATCGTCCGCATAAGTGGTTCCAGGGCCAGGGATATCCTGGAGAGGCTGTTTGTTCCCCGTCATGCACCCTGCCCCTTCAGGAGCCATACCCTCTATTACGGCACAGTGATCCGGAATGACGGGGCGCCTCTCGACGAGGTCCTGGCCGTGTACATGCGTGCCCCCAGGACCTATACCCGCGAAGACGTGGTGGAAATCCACAGCCATGGCAGCCAGCTGGTCCTGCGGGCCGTACTGGAGAGGATCATCGGTTGTGGAGCCCGGCTGGCCGAGCCTGGCGAGTTCACCAAGAGAGCCTTTCTGGCCGGCCGGATCGACCTGACCAGGGCAGAGGCGGTCATTGACCTGCTTCAGGCAAGGACAGGGGCTGGCCTGCAGCTTGCCGCCAACCAGTTGCAGGGCAGCCTGTATGATCACCTGGAAAAGATTCGCCGCCGACTGGTGGACATGCTGGCCATAGTGGAGGTGGCCATCGACTTTCCCGAGGACGACGTGGAAATTGTCGACTCCGGGAAACTGGCGGCCCGGCTTCAGGAGCAGGTCATCGAACCTTTGGTCGAGCTGCTGCGGTTTGCCGATCAGGGCCGGGTGATACGGGAAGGCGTCACGGTGGTCATCGGCGGCCGGCCCAATGTGGGCAAGTCGAGCCTGCTCAATGCCCTGCTCCGTGAGGAACGGGCCCTGGTGGCCGCTGTTCCCGGAACTACCCGGGACACAATCGAGGAGACCGTGACCATTCATGGGATACCGGTTCGCCTGGTGGATACGGCAGGGATCCGAGATCACGATGATCCCGTGGAGGAGATGGGCATCGAACGGGCCCGGGCAAAACTCCGGGATGCCGACCTGGTCCTTTTTCTCGTCGATGGCAGCGAACCGCTGACCCCTCTGGATAAAGAGCTTTATCGTTCTCTGGGACAGGTGGAACGCATAGTGGTGATCAACAAGATCGACATTGCCGCTCCGGAGCGTATCGACCAGCTGGAGCACCGTTTTGAAAGTGAGGCCGTGGTCAGGATCTCTGCCCGTGCATATCGGGGCATCGAGGCGTTACGGGAGACTATTTGGACCAAGATCGCCGGCGATGAAACACTGCAGGAAGACCTGGCCTGTGCACCGAACCTGCGTCACCGGCAGATCATCGAGGCGACGCTTGCAGCCTGCAGGCAGGTCGACCGGTCCCTGCAGTCCGGGGTGCCGGCCGACCTGCTGGCCGTTGACCTGCAGGTGGCCCTGGATCATCTTGGGGACATCGTGGGCCTGACGACCCCCGATGATGTCCTGGACACCATATTCAGCCAGTTCTGCCTGGGCAAATAGTCAATAAGATGATCTTGTTGAAGCAAGAAGAGCAGGCCCCGCTTCAGGGAGCAGCAGGCGCCTATTTCTTGTCCTTGCCCTTTTCCTTGTCGTTCTGGGCAGAGGCCAGGGCGGCCGGGATGGCGGATCCGGATTTTTTTGTCTTGGCCGAGGCACTGATCTCACCCTCGAGGAGGGCTCCGGCCTCCACGCTCAGGTTGGCGGCGGTCAGTTTGCCCTGGATCGCAGCAGAACTGTGGGCGGTCACCAGCTTGGCCTTGATATTGCCTTCAATACGGCCGTGACAAACCAGTGAATCGACTTCCAGATCGCCGTAGATCTTGCCGCTCTCGCTGAGAACCAGGTGCTCTCCTTTGATGTTGCCGTCAACCGTTCCGTCGATGCGCGTCTTGCCTTTGAAGCTGATCTCGCCGGTGATTGTCATGTCCTTCGAAAGAATGGAGGAGATAACCTCTTTCGATGCCTTGGCCGCTTCCTGTTGAAGATCATTGTCGGTCTTGCTGCTGAAGAGTGCCATCGCATACCCTGTGCGCTGTTATTTGGAAACTGTCAGTGAAAGGTTGGCGACCTCGAGATATTTTATTGGATTGATCGGCTTGCCCCGCAGGCGGATTTCGTAATGGAGGTGTGAACCGGTGCTTCGGCCGCTGTTGCCCAGCAGGCCGATCACCTGGCCCCGTGTCACCTGCTCGCCCCGCTTGACCAGCCGTTTGCTCAGGTGGGCGAATACAGTCTCGTACCCATTGCCGTGCGAGATTATGACGTGATGGCCTAGCCCCTTGTTGTAGGCTGATTTTTTTACAATTCCGTCGCCTGTTGCCACCACCTTGTCCCCTGTGCGGCCCCTGATGTCAACGCCTGAGTGAAATGCCTTTTTCTTGAGCAGTGGATCGGTTCGCCGGCCGAATTTTGAACTGATTGCACCGGGGACCGGAACGCCCAGGGGCATCTGTTGCAGGATCTTGAGATAACGGTCCGTGGTCAGAATAAGATTTTCGCTGTCCATTGGAGCCGGCTTGATAAACGGTCCACCGGAGTGTTCCGGATCTTCCCTGACCTCTACCTTCACCCCGATGTGATCCATGACCGCCTCGATGATTTTACTTCGTTCGTCAAGGCGGCTTATCGTTCCTTTGAGCAGGTTCTCCTGCTGTTCCTTCAGTGAAGCGATACGTTCTTCATAGTGGCTGGCGAGCGAGGCGATTCTGGCCTCGTATTCAGCACTCTGCTGTTTTGCCGTAGTCCGAGCCATGTCGAGTGCTTCTCTGGCCTCGGTCAACTGGTGGCTCAGCCGGGCTGTAGAGGTGTTCAGTTCCTCGGTGATGACGCTGACCTTCTCTTTCAATGCCATGTTTTCGCGAAAATAATGTATTCCCAGAACACTTGCGGTCGCGAGGATGGTGATAGTGAGGCCAACACCGATGATTACATTGCGGACGAGGTGTTTTCGAAGAAGAAAATTTTTCCCTTTTCCCTCTTCGCCTGTTACTAGTATGTGGAGTATCCTGTCAGCCATTGGAAAAAACAGTCAGAGGTCGATTCCGTCCAGCGAAACGAGCCTGTTTCTGTCAGAAAAATTTATTGAAAATTTATACACGGGCGCGGTGTATCCTGCAACCAGAATACAAAAAAAAATACAAAAAATGGCGAATTCCGGAAAACTCGCCATTTTTTGTTTGTGCCGGGCAACAAGGCCGGATTTTCTGCCTGTCACTTTCCTCCATTCATGCCTAGGGGCGTTCTTCCTGTTCCATTAACCAAAGCTGTCGGCGAATAGCTGGCAGATGGCTGCACGGCCGTCATCGCTGAGATACCTGGTTCCGGAGCCGACAAAGGTGTCATAGGTAATCTTGGGAGAATCCTCCTGCCAGGATCCCTCTTTCCAAGTGAACCACTGTTTTCTGGGCTGATCGTACACGTGCAGAGGCCGGTTGAACAGCTTGGCCAGTTCCACTGCCCAGCCGGTACCACCTTTCACAGAATTATCATCAAGAATCGTGCCAACAACGAACACCTGGTGTCCCTTGTTGACCATGTGAAAGATGGCCTGAAGAACACGGCGGATTTTTTCAGTCTCGTAATAGGTGCGGTTCATCATCCGGGAGGCGATCTCCATGCTGATGTCACCACGCTGCAGCTCTTCGTTACTCAGCACGACGGCATTCCTGTCTCTGTTGAGACGATGGCCCTCAAAGGTGAAGATGACCTCTTCCACGCCATACTGCTCCGCCTGCTCGCCAAAGAGGGTCTCCGCCCCCTTCAGGCCTCCATGGTACAATGTGCAATCCTCTGCTTTCATAGGTTTTTTCCTCTGTTCACGCATCAATGTTGGTCTATCGGACAGCCCTGAAAAAAGCCCGTAAGGGGGCAGGGTATCCCTCTACGGTACGACCGGCATCTTCCCTGTCGATAAAATCTTCATATGATTCAAATACCATCCAAGGGGTGCGCCGTTGTTCCCTGCTGCTCATCTCGTGTACACAGAAACATTCCACCTTACCAAATCCTGTCCGGGTCAGCCAGTTTTTTAAACAGGGAACCGTGGGCACAAACCAGGTACCCGGCACCTTGGCATAGGTTTTTTCCGGAAAAAGGGCCACCGGATCCTGGCCGGGAATGACCTGCGACTCAAGGATCAGGGTTCCTCCCCGTTTCAAGGCACTGTGCAGGTCGCGCAATGCCTGTACGGGGGAAGGCCGGTGATAGATGATGCCCATGCAGAAGATGATATCGAAACAGTCCGGAAAAAGATTCAGATGCTCGATGCCCAGCAGATCACAGCACAGGTTGACCTGACGGGCAAAGCCGTTGAGCATGGAAAAGGTGAAATAGTGTTGGGGGTACGGTTCAAATCCAAGAACCAGGGCCGGTTCATGGTGAGCCATTCGGAACATGTAATATCCGTTGTTGGATCCTATGTCGGCGATGATCCTGTTTTTCAGATCCGGCAGAACCGGGAGGATACGGTTCCACTTCCGTTCGCTCCGCCATTCGCTGTCCACATCGATGCCGAAGATGGAAAAGGGGCCTTTGCGCCAGGGCATGAAGGATCGGAGCACCTCAAACAGCAAGCGGCGTTCATGGGGGGAGATTTCTTCGCGACAGCCGATACGGACGATATCGCCGGAAAAGTCGGTCCAGGACGCCTGCAGGTGGCCGACCCGCGACATGGGAGCACGGTAGCGCAGAAACCCCTTTTTTTCCTGTCTTATCCAGGCCTGTTTTCTGTGGTGGAGGCGACTGATTTCGTCCTGCCGGGCAGTCGGCAGAACATGCAGGTAATCAGGCCGCATCGTCTTTCACCGCAACAAAGGCGGCAAAATTGAACCACTGAAAAAAGGTCTCCACCCGGGAAAATCCGGCGTCCTCGAGCATGGCGATGTTTTCCCGGATGGAAAAGGGAACGAGGACGTTTTCCAAGGCCTCTCTCTTCCTGGCGATCTCCAGATCCGAATATCCCTGCCGCCGTTTGAAGCCGTGGTAGATGTCGATGAAGGTCCTGTTGAGCAGGTGATCATGGCTGATCACCTTTTCTGCACAGATGAAGATGCCCTGCGGAGCAAGGCTCTCGTAGACACGGCAGGCCAATCCGGGCCGGAGCGGAGGACGGATGAACTGGAGCGTGTAGTTGCAGATTATGGCATCGATATCGTGCAGGTCAAAGCCGGTAATATCCTCCCGGCGAAAGGTGAGTCGCTCCGCACCCCGGTACAGCGCTGCCTTGGTCCGGGCCTTTTCGATCATTGGGGCTGCATTGTCGATGCCGGTGAACTGCAGGTTCATATCGGCAAGGCGTTGGCTGAGTTTAAGCAGGGTGGAGCCGGTGGAACATCCCAGGTCGACCACGTGTCCCCCCGGATCGACCAGCTGCCTGATCAGGGAACCGGTCGCTTCGATGACCGCGGTGTAAAAGGGAATGGAGCGGTTGAGCATGTCATCGAAGACTTCGGCCACCTTGTGGTCAAAGTTGAAGTCGTGGGAGATTTTCTCTTTTTCAAAGAGCCGGTCCCGGGCCGGTGATTCCCTGTCCATATTATTGCCGTAGAACTTGCGGATAGTGTGATTGAGTGGTTCAAACGGGCTCAGGTTGGAGATGTAAAATAGCCTTGCTATCTTGTCAAACTGAAAGTATTACTGACGGGCATGATCCGTGCCATCATCCGATAACCGTTTCCGGTAGACAAAACAGGTAAGGAAGAAAAGAGGTTCAGGTGCAGCAGGAAGTCCATTTCGACGAAATTATCAATCGATATCGTTCTGATCCATACGATTATGTGGATATTTTCGCCATCCACACAGGAACGGTCCGCTTTCTGGTGGACGAGGGCTCGATGATCCAGGGACCGTCCGGCGCCTGGAAGCACATCCCGGGAACCGCCCTTTACGAGATTAACCGGGAACGCAATCCAAAGGTGATCACTTCCCAGACCAACGGCCAGGTAGCCTCCATCAACAAACATCTCGATGGCCGTTTCGTAGAGGCGGGTGAAAAGCTGCTCACCATCAGGCATCCACTGAAAAAGAAAGAGATTATCGAGGCGATTCTCCAGGAGGTGCTTTACCTGTTTCCTGCTCCTGAACGGGCCCGTTATTATTTTGCCATGGATATCCAGAGCAGGATCAACCAGAAGGGGGCCAGATCGGTCTTTATCCAGCCTGGAGACGAGGTGATCATCATGTCCCTTATGAAGCGGGACACACCGGTCTATTATGACGGCGAACCCGGGATTATCCATTCAGTCTACTTCAAGCCCGGTGAGAGCAAGAACCAGGGCGACCCCCTGTTCGGAGTCTGTGCCCAGGAGAAACTGCCCCTGGTCCAGAAAATCATTACCCGGGTCAAGGCGGAGTGGGAGTAGGGAGTACCTCGGAGATCCGTGCCACCTCTGAACTCTGTCTGGCGGTTCGGGAATATCTCCGTTCCTCTGAACAGGCCGTTCGCGCCGCAACATTTCCGGAAGAGACCATAGCCAGGATTCTCCGCTACGGTGAGCCGGTTGCCTCCCGGATCGAGCGGTATCATCGCTTGGACCGCTGCATGGACCGCCTGCGGCAGCTCATCAGGGAGGAAGAGGAGCAGGGCAGGGTACTGCCTGCCGGTACTGTTGTCCAGGCCGGCCGGCTGGACAGGGCGACGGGACGGTTCCGGCGCGACTGGTATGCACCGGCCGGGGGAATCTGGCTGGCCATGGCCTGGCCGGATATCCTGTTACCCTTCTTTGCCCGCCTCGTTCCCTTTGCCGTTGGCCTGGCCTGCTGCGAAACCGTCCGGCAGTACGGCGTACCGGCCTGGCTGAAATGGGTGAACGACATCCATGTGCAGGGAAAAAAGATCGGCGGTATCCTCTGCACCACCGAAACGGGGCTGCGGGGAGATCGATACTATCTGCTCGGTATCGGGCTCAATGCAAATAATAGCAGCTTCCCAGACGCATTGCGGGACAGGGCGACCTCGCTGGCTGCAGAGACAGGACAGGAGGTGGACCTGGGGAGAGTTTTGGTCTGCCTGCTGGCCAAACTGAGCTGGAACATGGGGCTCCTGCTCCATGAAGAGGCGAACGCCCTGGAACGGAACGGCAGGCAGGGCCCCTTTTCCGCCCCCCTTCTCCTCCAGCAGTGGAGCAGGTTGAGCGATACGGTCGGCAGACGGGTTGCCTACGGTTTCAACGTGGAAGAAGAGATCCTCTACGAGGGCGTGGCCGAGGGTGTGGACGACCAGGGCGGCCTGCAATTGCGCCTTGATGACGGCCGCCTGGTCACCGAGGTGTCGGGCGAGCTGATCTATCGTTCCGGAGGGTAAGGCCCTCCCTACGCAAGAGAGTAGAGCGGCTTTTGTTCCGGCTCAGGTAGTCCGGTATCCCTTGGGATTGTTGGCCTGCCAGCGCCAGGTGTCCGCACACATCGCTTCCAGGTCGCGTTCGGCCCGCCAACCCAGCTCCTTTTCAGCCAGTGACGGGTCGGCATAGCACTGGGCGATGTCGCCCGGACGGCGGGGGGCGATCCGGTAGGGAATCTCTCTGTTGCTCGCCCGGGCAAAGGCCCTGACCATGTCCAGCACCGAATATCCCTTGCCCGTGCCCAGGTTGTAGGTGACTACTCCAGGGTTTTCTTTCAGTTTTTCGAGGGCCCTGAGATGGCCGATGGCCAGGTCCACCACGTGAATGTAATCACGTACTCCTGTGCCGTCGGGCGTTGGGTAGTCGTCACCGAAGATGGAGAGTTCAGGCAGGGCGCCCACGGCGACCCGGGCGATGTACGGCATCAGGTTGTTGGGAACACCGCTGGGGTCCTCACCAATACGGCCGCTCTCGTGGGCGCCTACCGGGTTGAAATAGCGCAGCAGGGCCACATTCCACCGAGGATCGGCCACCTGGAGATCGCGCAGTATCTCTTCGATCATCAGTTTGGTTCGTCCGTAGGGATTGGTACAGGAGAGTGGAAAATCCTCCCGGATGGGCACTGAGGCGGGATCACCGTATACGGTTGCCGAAGAGCTGAACACCAGGTTGCGCACCCCATGCTCCTGCATCACCTGGCAGAGGTTGAGCGTGCCGATCAGGTTGTTCTGGTAATAGCGGAGCGGCTGCTCCACCGATTCCCCCACTGCCTTGAGGCCTGCGAAATGGATAACCGCTTCGGCATCCGGCGACCGGGTGAAGACCTCTTCAAGCCCTTTCATATCCATGAGATCCACTTTGAAGAAGGCGAGATCCCTGCCGCTGAGTTCCTCTATCCGTCTGAGGGGTTCCTGGTGCGAGTTGCACAGGTTGTCGATGACCGTGACCTTGTAGCCGCTATTGAGCAGTTCAAGACAGGTGTGGCTGCCGATATATCCGGCACCACCGGTTACGATGATATGCATGGAAACTCCTTGTCAGTGCAGAAACTCGGAATAACTGGGCAGGCCGATTCTCCCTGTATACCAAAAATGCAGATCGACTTCAAAAAGAAATTCTGATACATTTCAGTTTGGTTCGGAGGGATTGGCAGGGAACGGTTTTTCGCTGTCAATAGAGTCTGTTCCGGGAAAATCAGGAGAAAAACAGTGCCGTATGACACTATCAGGACAGCCGGAAAGCTGACCAGGAAGCAAAAGAAAAAGATCATCAGGGGTGTGACCAGGATCGTTGCCCGGGAGGCTGACAACCCCGTGAGTTCCATCATCATATCTATGGACGAGGAGAGTCTGGACAATATCGCTGTCAGCGGCAGGCTGCTTTTCGAAAAATAGATGGACAGAGCATCGGCAGAAAAACGTCTGGACGCCTTGCGCAGGGAAATCCGTTTCCATGACTACCGGTATTATGTTCTTGACGACCCGGTAATCTCGGATAGCGAATATGATCGCCTTTTCCGGGAACTGCTGGCCCTGGAGGAGAAGTTTCCTGACCTGGTCACCGAGGACTCGCCTTCCCGCAGGGTGGGGGGAGCCCCCCTGGAGCAGTTTGAAAGCGTCCGGCACGAGCATCCCATGCTCAGCCTGGACAACATTTTCCAGGAAAACGAACTCGACGAGTTTGAAGAAAAGATCAGGCGCTATCTCCGGCATGCAGGTCGCCTGGAATACTCGGCCGAACCCAAGCTCGATGGCCTGGCCGTCGAACTGGTCTACAGGGGAGGCATCTTGCACCTGGGATCCACCAGGGGCGACGGGTTGACGGGAGAGAATATCACGGCCCAACTGCAGACCGTGCACGATATTCCGCTCTCCCTGCATGATGGTGGTCAGCGGAATGTTCCGGAGGTGCTGGTGGTGCGGGGAGAAGTCTATCTGTCAAAGGAGGGCTTTGCCCGCATCAACCGGCAGCGGGCCGAAGAGGGTGAGCCGCTTTTTGCCAATCCCCGCAACGCGGCAGCCGGATCGCTGCGCCAGCTCGATCCACGGATCACCGCCTCCAGACCGTTACGGTTTTTTGTTTACGGCGTGGGGGATACCGAAGGGCTGCCTTGTACCGGTCAGGCAGAACTCTTTGCCTATCTGCAGGGGCTGGGCTTTCCTGTCAATCCCCATGTTCGCCATTGTTCGGACCTGGCTGCAGTCCGAAAACATTACCATCACCTGCTGAGCCTGCGTCATGAATTGGAGTACGAAATCGACGGCATGGTCATCAAGGTCGATTCCTTTGACCTGCAGCGGCGTCTCGGGGCAACGGCCAGGGCGCCCCGCTGGGCCGTTGCCTGGAAATTCCCTGCCACCCAGGCTACTACGGTGATCGAGGCCGTTGAGTTCCAGGTCGGCAGAACCGGGGCCGTGACTCCGGTGGCTATTCTGCAGCCGGTCTCGGTGGACGGTGTTCTGGTGAAACGGGCTACACTCCACAACCAGGACGAGATTTTGCGAAAAGGCTTGCTGATAGGGGATCATGTGCTTATCCAGCGGGCCGGTGACGTGATTCCCGAGGTCATCAAGCCCATCGAGGAGCAACGGACCGGCCAGGAGCGGCCGATCGTGTTCCCCTCCCGCTGCCCGGAGTGCGGCCATCCTCTCGTCCGTCCCGGAGGAGAGGCCATCATCCGCTGTGTGAACCCCCACTGTCCAGCCCAGCGGTTGCAGAGCCTGATCTATTTTGCCGGGAAAAACGGGCTGGATATCGAAGGACTGGGGAAAAAAAATGTCGAGCAGCTTTTTGCCGCCGGCCTGTTGCGTGACCTGCCGGACTTTTTCCGCCTCAGGGTCGAGGATCTCGTCGAACTGGGCGGCTGGGGGGAAAAGTCTGCGCAGAATGTGATCCAGGCCATCGACAGGGCCAGGCAGACCACCCTGGGCCGCTTCCTCGCTGCCCTGGGGATCCGCTATGTCGGTGAGATAACGGCATCGGTGCTAGCTCGCCATTTCGGTTCCCTCGAGGAGATCATGGCTGCTTCCAGGGAACGGCTCCAGGAGGTGGAAGGGATCGGTGTCCAGGCAGCAGCCAGCTTGGTGGATTATTTTTCAGATCCCGATACCAGGGAGATGATCCTCACCCTGGTGGATCTTGGTCTGGAAATTCTTCCAGAGGAGCATGGTCCGTCCCAGCCGCTTGATGGCCGGGTGTTTCTGTTCACGGGCAGCCTGCAGAGCATGTCCCGCAGTGAAGCCAAGCAGCTGGTCAAGGAGTTGGGAGGACAAATTGTTTCCGGTATCAGCAAGCGGGTGACCGATGTCGTCGTAGGCGACAGGCCGGGCGGCAAACTGAAAAAGGCCAGGGCCATGGGGCTGTCGCTGTTGAATGAGGAAGAGTTTTTGCAGCTTGTCGGTCGGGCAACGAAGGAGGAGTGATGACTGTAAAGAGGATACACGCCATTGTCCATGGCCGGGTCCAGGGAGTATTCTTCCGCGACTATACCCGACAGGAGGCCATTCGTCTCGGCCTGCGCGGCTGGGTGCGCAATCTCCCTGACGGGACGGTGGAGACCGTCTTTGAAGGAGAAGAGGACAAGGTGGCCGCGATGCTGGCCTGGCTGGAGAGTGGTTCCCCCATGTCCCGGGTGAGCAGGGTGGTCAGCCGGGAAGAAAAGCCCCTGGGACAGGACAGGGACTTTGTCATCCGGTATCATGGATGACCGGCATGGCGACCATAATACGGAGTAACGAGGAGCTCTTTGAGCAGTATCACCGCCTTGGTGCCGGAGATGTGGTGGTCGGCCGGATCAGGTTGCGCTCTGGAGAAGAGCATCTGCTTCTTGATCTGGTCAGCCGGGGAGTGCGGCTGATACCCTCTGCTCTGTCCCAACTCTGTTCCCGTTCCAAGGTCTTCCAGGCCAGGTTGCTGGCCCGGTACATGGTTCCCGGGACAACAGCCGTGTATGACCGGCATGATCTGCTTTCCCTGGTGACCGATTACGGACAGGCAGGGACAGGGGCCGTGGTCTGCAAGCTCGATCAGGCCAACGGCGGACAGGGTATACTCTATTTTCGCTCGGTGGAAGACCTCTACAACCAGGCCGTTCTCGCAACGCTGCCCTATCCCTTTGTCGTTCAGCCCTTTGTAGCGGGGGCAAGAGATGTCCGGGCTGTTTTGCTCGGTGATCGCCTGGATGCCTATGAGCGCTGTAACCAAGGAAACTTCCGTCAGAATCTCCACTGTGGCGGCACGAGCAGCCCCTACTCCCTTTCCCCGGAACAGCTCGCTTTCTGCAGGGAGGTGATGGCCAGGGCCGATTTTCCCTATGGCCACCTGGACCTGCTGATTTCTCCGGATGATGACTGGTATCTGTCAGAGATCAACCTGCGGGGAGGCCTGCGGGGAGCCGCGATCAGTCAGCAGGACTACCTGGCCGCCACAGAAATGATCCATGGGCAGGAGCTTACCCGCCTCCTTGATGACAGTGAATAAAAAAAGGAAGACCGTCCAGGACGATCTTCCTTTCGTGACAACTTGAGGATGCTCTAAGGTAGGGAATCAGACGCAACCAGTGGGCTTGGGCAGACCGGCCATCTTACAGGCTCCCTTGCCGGGTCCGGACGGGAACAGCTCGTAGATCCTTTTCAGCGGAAAACCGGTGGTCTTGGAGAGGATACGTACCATGGGAGCAATACCGTTCTTCTTGTAGTACTCCTGCAGGGCATCGATGACCTTCTGATGCTCATCGGTGATTTCGGCAATACCCTCAACGCCCTTGACATAGTCTACCCAGTTTTCATCCCAGTCTTCGGCGCCTTTGAGCAGGAAGCCGTCCTCATCCACCTCATAGACTTTACCATTGTGCTCGATAGTTGCCATGTTGTCCTCCTTAGGCAAAAAATAATATGGATTGAATAAAAATGTTAGGCCATATAACGTAAAGCACGCGTTTAATACTATAGGGTATGCTATTTGTCAAGAAAACAGCTTCTATTTTTTTTATGGAATATTCCGGTGAAGTACCACACAGAAACGGATGGTCATTTTTCACTGGCATGGCAGACTGGTTCTGGGGTAATGAACAGCACGAAATGTTTACCCACAGCTGAAGGAGTCGAAACATCATGTTGAACATTTTGCGTAAACGGGCCCAGTCCCTGCTCATCCAGGGGGTGGTTCTGGTCATTGCCGTGGTTTTTATTTTCTGGGGTGTTGGAACCAACATAACGCGGAACCGCAACTCCGTGGCCACGGTCAATGGAGAGGAGATCAGCCTGCAGGAATTTCAACGAAGTTATGAGCGGGCTGTGGATAATCTTCGCCAGCAGTTCGGCGGCCAGCTGCCGCCAGACCTGCTGGAAAACGCCGGTTTCAAACAGCAGGTTCTGGGACAGCTGATCCGTGATGCCCTGCTTCGGCAGGGAGGCCAGAGGATGGGCATCGCGGTTTCGGACCACATGACCCGACAGAAGATCGGTACGATGGAGGTGTTTCAGGAAAACGGCCACTTTGATCTGCACCGGTATGAGGAGATCCTGGCCCAGAACCGGATGACTCCGACCTCGTTCGAGAACGGTTTGCGTTCCGACCTGCTGGCAGCCAAGGTGGGCGAGGCGGTTGCCGCCTTTGCCTATGTTTCCGACCTGGAAGCAAAGACCTGGAGCCGTTTCCAGGATGAGTCCATAAGGCTGGCCTACCTGAAACTGGACGCCAGACAGTTTGAAGACAAGGTCCAGATCGACGAAGCCGAGCTGGTGGGTTGGTTCGAGAATCATCGGGAGGATTACCGCCAGGAGCCAAAACGGCGCCTCAAATACCTCTATTTTTCTTCAGAAGCTGGGAAAAATGCTGCCGAAGCTACGGAGGATGAGGTGCGTGCCTACTATGAGGCCAACAAGACGGCCTACGTGACCCCTGAGCAGCGACGGGCACGCCATATCCTCTTCAAAGTGGAGCAGGGTGCCGATGAGACGGCCAGGAGTGAAAAGAAGCAGCAGGCATTGAAGATCCTGGCCCAGGCCGAAGCAGGGGAGGATTTTGCCGAGTTGGCGAAGAAGTATTCCGAAGGACCGTCCAGGGACAACGGCGGTGATCTCGGCTTCTTCGGCCGCGGCAGAATGGTCAGGCCGTTCGAGGATGCGGTTTTTGCCATGCAGCCCGGGGAAATCAGGGGGCCGGTGGAGACCAGGTTCGGGTTTCATATCATCAAACTGGAAGAAATACGCCCGGAAACGGTCCGGCCGTTTGACGAGGTTAAACAAGAGATCAGGCGTCAATTGGTTGCCAAGGCTGCCTCAGCCGAGAGCTTCAAAAAGGCTTCAGAGGCCTATGAGGGTATCATGCGGGCAGGCAGTCTGGAGAAATTCGCTGCAGCAAGTGGCCTGGAGATCAGGGAAACCGATTATTTCCAGCGCAAGAGCCCCCCGAAAGACCAGAAGGTCCTCGCTGATCCCGCATTTCTTGCCGAGGCCTTTTCCCTGAACAAGGGCGAGCTTTCTTCGGTCATCGAGGTGAAGGGTGGCTATGCCATTCTCTACGTCGATGACATTCAGGAGTCTTCTCTGCCCGAGTTGAGCGAGGTGCGAAACAGGGTGGAAGCGGATTTCAGGCGGGAGAAAAGCGTGGAACTTGCCAGAAAGGCGGCAGAGGATACCCTTGTTGCGGCCCGTGAATCCGGCGCCCTTGCCGCTGATGACGGTATTCCTGCAGAAGTCGAAGAGACCGACATGGTGAAACGATCAGCGGCGGACAAGACGGGCAAGGTGATCCCTGCCGTCTTTCGACACGCCTTTGCCCTTCCTTGGGACAAAAAATTCCCTGACCAGCCCGTGGCATCCGGTACGGTCTTTTTTGTCTACCAGGTACTTGACCGCGCCGAAGGCGAGGAGCCTGCAGATACGAAGACACTGTCCCGGATCAGAGAACAGCTGAGCGCTGCCGCCCGCTCCCGACTCATGAATCACTGGCTGGCTACCTTGCAGAAACAGGCTGATATCTGGACAAACAGGAAACTGCTGCAGTAACAGGAACCGGTTTGGCAAAAAAAAAACCTCTGATAAGGCAATTTCTCAGGCTCAGCCGGTCGCGGAAGATTTTACTCTGCCAGGCGGTGGTCCTGCAGGTGGCGGTTCGGGGGGCCTTGACTCTTTTTCCTTTCAGGCGAGTGGTGCGCTGGTTCAGCGGCCCGCAGGTTGCGGGAGAGGCCAGCCGGAATGAACAGGATATAACCTGGGCCGTGCAGGCTGCGGCTGCAAGAATACCTGGGACTACCTGCTTGACCAATGCTCTAGTGGCCCGGTTTTTGCTAACACATAATGGAATAGAAACGCGGCTGCACATCGGTGTGGCCAAGGACAGTGGCCGGCTGGATGCCCATGCCTGGTTGACAGTAGCAGACCGGGTGGTGATCGGTGAGGTCGACAAGATGGAGAGATTTACCCTGCTTCCAGAGATCAGTATCAAAGATTCATGAGTGCAATATTTGGCCTGCATTATCTTGACCGGAGGCAGGTCAACCCACGTGATATCAGATTGATGGGCGAGCATCTCAGGCACCGGGGGACAGATCGGCAGGGATTTTGGTCCGGTGGTTCCATAGGGATGGGACACAACCTGCTGTGGACAACGCCTGAGTCGATCAGAGAACGGCAGCCGGTCCGCCACGGTCCGGCACGGCTTGTACTGGTGGCGGATGCCCGGATCGACAATCGTGACGAGCTGCTTTCGACTTTCAGCATCAGTGGGCAGGACCGGAAAAATATCTCTGACAGCCGCCTCATTCTTGCCGCCTATCTCCGGTGGGGGGAAAAGTGTCCCCGATATCTGATCGGAGACTTTGCCTTTGTGGTCTGGGATGCTGCCAGAAATAGACTGTTTTGTGCCCGTGACCCCCTGGGGATTCGTCCTCTGTACTACGTTCACAATACCCAATGCTTCGCCTTTGCATCAGAGATCAAGGCGCTCCTGGCTCTTGAGGGCATAGAGGCGAAGATAAACGAAGGGATGGTGGCCGATTACCTTCTCCGGATCGCCCGGGATACCGTCTCAACCTTTTACAAGGACATCTACAGGCTCCCTCCCGGCCATTCCCTCTTGGTAGCCGGACGTCGGCAAAAGATGACCGAGTACTGGTCAGCTCTTGAAGTGCCTTCCTTCAGATTTGTTGATGAGCACGAGTATACGGAAGCCTTCAGGAGCATTTTTACCGAGGCAGTTTCCTGTCGGCTGCGCTCCGCCTTTCCGGTGGGATCCAGCCTGAGCGGCGGCCTCGACTCCTCCTCTATCGCCTGCACAGCGGCTGAGATTTACAAGAGACAGAATACCGGACACAGGCTGCATACCTTTTCCGCCGTGTTTCCCTCGCTCACCGGCAGGGATCTTGAGCTGATTGACGAGCGCCGCCATATCGAGGCGGTTCTTTTTCATTACCAATTCATTCCACACTGGATACGCGCTGACCGGCTGAGCCCCTTGGCCAACCTGCGGACAACCGTTCACCAGATGGATGAGCCGGTTTTCGGTCCAAACCTCTATATCCACCAGGGATTGTTTGAGGCTGCCAGAAAAGGAGGGGTGCGGATCTTTCTCGATGGAATCGATGGCGATTCAGTGGTGTCCTATGGGTATGAGCGGTTGCCCGAGATGGTCTATGCTGGTCGATGGCGGCAGCTCTGGCATGAGGCACGTTGTATCAAGGAGGTGCATCAGAGCAGGATTTCGACGACACGCCTTGCCTGGCGGTATGGCCTCAAGCCTGCTGTCCAACCGCTCCTGCCCCGATTTCTGGCGGCTTTTTTCGAACGAGGAGCGACTCAATGGCAGAACCGGTTCCCTTTGGAGCCGCATTTTGCTGAACAGATCCAAGCTGATCAACGGCTCAAAACCGGGGAAATGGAACTGACAGCGAGGGATGCTGCGCAGCATCACCGGGAATCACTCCGCGCGCCGGCTCTGCCGGCAATCCTTGAAATGGCCAACAAGGCTGCCGCGCTGCATGGTCTTGAGGACCGCTATCCTTTTCTCGATAGGCGGTTGGTCGAATTTTGCCTTGGCATGCCACCGGAGCAGAAGTTGTTGCACGGCTGGAGTCGTATCGTTTTACGGCGAGCTATGATGAATATATTACCGGTCAGTGTCCAGTGGCGTCCATCCAAAGCCAATCTTTCTCCAAATTTTGTCCGAAGGATGCTGGACAGGGATCGAGCCCTCCTGGAGCATGCGTTCTTTCACAACAGGGAGGTTGTATCCCGCTATGTGGATACCATTGTGCTGCGGAAACGCTATCAGGCTTGTCTCAGCAATATTGACAACTGTGGAGATACACCGGTGCAGTTTTATTGTACCTTGGCCTTATGGTATTGGCTGGAGGTGTTTGCCTAGCGGCGTAAGGTTTGGTGATCCGTTATGCAGATGAGAGGTGAGTGGGGGCAGGCAAGGATGTGTTCGGCGGGTACGTCAGAGGCTGGCGGCCCAAAAGTATTGCGGGCCAGAGGTTTCTGGTTAACTGTTTTTTTGTCCTGGGAAAAGCGGTTTTTTTTAAAAAAAATCTTTGACAAGGTAACGGTTAGGTGCTTTATTATACATAACCTACCGAGGTCTAAGAGACACCTGCCACATATGAGTCGAGTTCTATAGTAGGACGGAGGTAGAAAACCATGACCGAGAGGAAGAAGGCAATGAACAAGAAAAAGACGTGGAAAACACCAAGTCTTGTCAGGTACGGCAGTGTCGAAAAGATCACTCTGGCTCCAAAGGGTTGGGGCACCAACGATGGACAGGGGCTTCATCCGGGAACTGTACACCCAAGTTTGTAGTCAGCACTTTTTTTCGCAAAAAGACCAGGCCGACCGGAAATCCGGTCGGCCTTTTTTGTGGCCAAAAAAGCGGCAGGGCAATGTTTCATCACTATCATCTCTACGGGTTGCATGTTCAGACAACCTTTCCCTTTTCTTTTCTCGACCCTGTTCCTCCTGCCACGTTTGATGTGACGGTCTCGCTGGACGAGGCTGCTGCCACTCCAGCATCCTTTGCCGGAAAGGCTTGGCATTTCCAGGTTGATCGTCAGGAGGCACTTCTTTTTTTTCGCGATGTAGCAACCTTCCATCTGCTGCAAGGGCAGAGCATCCGCATCATCCCTCAGGCAGAGGCCGACCGGGGGCTGATAGAACAGTATCTGCTGGGAACGGTGTTCGGTGTACTGCTGTTCCAGCGCAACGCCCTGGTTGTCCATGCAAGCAGTGTCATGCATCCGGATGGGAAGGGGGCCATCCTCTTCATGGGGGAATCTGGAGCAGGTAAATCGAGCCTCGCCCTGGCCA